>OLRL01000730.1_pt1 | contig 17788 bp, 17 predicted proteins | sample 1643201 | NCBI WGS metagenome assembly OLRL01 (sample SAMEA3136649, study PRJEB25190) | human gut metagenome | biome: human gut; feature: human-associated habitat; material: faeces | place: Austria | collected 2013
CTTTTGCTGCAATCTCCGTAATCGGAAGCGGAGTGTTTTCCTGTGCAATTTCAATGTCGCTTTTGAATCCCATAATTTTGTTCTCCTTTCACTTTGCAGCCGGTATAAAATCTGCAACCGGCTATAATAGCCTTCCTTTTAGCAAAAAAGGACAGTACCTGATAAGATATTCATCAAATACTGCCCAGACGGTCGGCTGAACCAGCTTCCTGAATCCCCTGTGGTTTTCTCCACTCTTTCCGTCAGTAGTCAGGAAACTTTTTGTTGATGAAATGAGTTTAGCACCTTTAGCTGGGGTTGTCAAGGAGTTGATAAAAAATTATCAAATTATTTTGTGTAAATGTGTGAAGTGTATGAGATTTATTTAAGATTTCTTGTAAAAGGTTTATAGAAATTTTATGATTTACACAGTTACCATATGATAAATAGTATGTTAAAATAAATAAGGATGAATGAACAGTGAAATTATGAAACAAGGAGATTGACGAATGTACAGAGCAGAGTTTCTTGACATTTTAAAAACCCAGTTGTCAGGGCAGATGCACGAAGGGAAAATAGGAGCGCACCTTCGGTATTATGAGGATTACATTCAATCAAAGGTAAGAGCCGGAACCCCGGAGGAAGAAGTGATCGCGCAACTTGGAGATCCCAGACTGATCGCAAAAACGCTTCTTGATACAGATACAGGCGAAGAAGTTTACGAGGAGAGCAGGAGCTACTCGGAAAGCGATGCCGGGAACTATGGAAATCAGGAGGAAAAAACCTGGAAGAAAAAACTGGATCTTTCCACCTGGTACGGAAAACTGATCGTGATCGCGGCAGCGGCAGTCGTTATTTTCCTGCTGATAAGCGTACTTGCAGCAGTGCTTCCGTTTTTGATCGTGCTGGCAGTTATTTTGTATCTCATATCAAGATGGAGAAAACGATAAAGGGCTTTGGAAATATTCCAGAGCTCTTTTTTTGCTTCAGGAAGCTTCTGGTTTTGTTCAATCTGCACAATAAAGAACTTGAAATTTCGTGAAATATTCATGTGAAAAACAACTTGTTCGTATGAGCGTACAAGTGATACTATTTGAGTTGAAAGAGGGGGAGAGAGATGACAGAGACTGGAAAACCGAAGTATTATACCTTGATGGAACAACTGAAAAATGATATTTTATCCGGCAGAATCCAGCCGGGAGACAGACTGCCCTCTGAAAACGAACTGGTACAGGCATATTCCTTAAGCCGTCACACGGTGCGCAAAGCGCTGGGACTTCTGGAGCAGGAGGGATATGTGGAGGCTTTTCACGGAAAAGGCACGTTCTGTTCGGAAAATATGCGTCATACAAAAAAATCGGGAAATATTGCGGTTGTGACTACATATATATCCGATTATATTTTTCCGAGGCTGATCCAGGGCATGGACAATGTGCTGTCTGAAAAGGGATATAGTATTATTCTGAAAAATACAGGAAACAGCCGGCAGAAGGAAGCCAGATGTCTGGAAGAGCTTCTTCAGAAGGATATAGACGGTCTCATTATCGAGCCGAGCAAAAGCCAGATGTCATGTCGTCACGTGAACTTGTATGAGACTCTTGACAAGTATGAAATCCCATACGTGTTTATCCAGGGGATTTACGGGGAAATGAAAGAAAAACCGCATATTCTTATGGACGATGCAATGGGAGGGTATCTTGTGACGAAGCACCTTCTTGAACTGGGACACAGAAAAATAGCCGGATTTTTTAAGGCCGACGATATTCAGGGAATTGCGCGACATAAGGGATATGTCCGGGCTTTGCAGGAGGCGGGGCTTTCTTACGATCCGGACAGAGTTGTATGGTTTCATACAGAAGACAGGAGGACGAAGCCTTCTATGGCAGCTTTGGAATTTTTTCGGGAAGGAAAGATGCCAGACGGAATTGTATGTTACAATGACCAGATTGCCGTACAGGTAACAGAGACTCTTATGCGGGAAGGAATCAAGATTCCGGGAGATGTTTCTGTGACTGGCTATGACAATTCTCTCTATGCGCAGAGAGGAGAGGGCATTACTACGATCGCTCATCCGCAGGAAAGACTGGGAGAGATGGCGGCAGAGCTTCTTCTGGAAAAAATCAACCGCATTCCGGAGGAAGAAAGCAGAGTGGAACGCCTGATCCAGCCGGAACTGATTGTGAGGGGTTCTACAGAAAAACGAAACAATAAAGGAAATAAATAACATTTTTATATATTTTTAAGGAGGATTTTCACATGAAAACAGGAAGAAATTATAAGTTTTGGTTTTGTACCGGTTCACAGGATCTTTATGGAGACGAGTGTCTCAGAAAAGTAGCGGAGCATTCCAGAATCATTGTGGAAGAGCTGAATAAATCAGGTATTCTTCCATTTGAACTTGTATGGAAGCCCACACTTATCACAAATGAGCTGATCCGAAAAACATTTAATGAGGCAAATGCAGACGAGGACTGCGCAGGCGTTATCACATGGATGCACACATTTTCCCCTGCAAAATCATGGATTCTTGGTTTAAAAGAATACAGAAAGCCTCTTTGCCATCTTCATACACAGTTTAACGAAGAAATTCCATACGATACCATTGATATGGACTTTATGAATGAAAATCAGTCTGCACACGGCGGACGTGAGTACGGACATATTGTAACACGTATGGGAATTGAAAGAAAAATTATCGTGGGACACTGGGCAGACAGAAAGGTACAGGAACGACTTGCGTCATGGATGCGCACAGCAGTTGGTATTATGGAGAGCAGTCATATTCGTGTGTGCCGTGTTGCCGACAATATGCGTAATGTTGCTGTAACAGAAGGAGATAAAGTAGAGGCGCAGATTAAATTTGGCTGGGAAGTAGACGCATATCCAGTAAATGAAGTGGCAGATTATGTAAAAGATGTGAAAAAAGGCGATATTGATGCTCTGGTAGAAGAGTATTACAGCAAATACAATATCCTTCTGGAAGGACGCGATCCGGAAGAGTTTAAACGCCATGTGGCAGTTCAGGCGGGAATTGAAATCGGTTTTGAGAAATTCCTGGAGGAGAAAAACTATCAGGCAGTTGTTACACATTTCGGCGATCTTGGTTCTTTACAGCAGCTTCCAGGACTTGCAATGCAGAGACTGATGGAAAAAGGCTACGGCTTCGGCGCAGAGGGAGACTGGAAAACAGCGGCTATGGTCCGCCTGATGAAGATTATGACAGCAGGAATAAAAGATGCAAAGGGAACTTCCTTTATGGAGGACTATACATACAACTTTGTTCCGGGAAAAGAAGGAATTCTCCAGTCTCATATGCTTGAGGTATGCCCGACTGTTGCAGAAGGACCAGTAAGTATTAAAGTCTGCCCGCTTTCTATGGGTGACAGAGAAGATCCGGCAAGACTTGTATTTACATCTAAGACAGGTCCTGCAATCGCAACTTCCCTTGTTGATCTGGGAGACCGTTTCCGCCTGATCATCAATGATGTAGACTGCAAGAAAGTAGAAAAACCGATGCCGAAGCTTCCGGTGGGAACTGCTTTCTGGACACCGCAGCCTGACCTTGCAACCGGTGCGGAAGCATGGATTCTTGCTGGCGGTGCACATCATACTGCATTTTCCTATGACCTTACTGCAGAGCAGATGGGCGACTGGGCAGCAGCTATGGGAATTGAAGCAGTGTATATTGATAAAGATACAACAATTCGTAACTTTAAAAATGAGCTGAGATGGAATGAAATAGCTTACAGAAAATAGGAGGGTTCACGATGAGTGCAAGAGAGGCGATTTTATCAAATAAAACAGCGCTTGGTATTGAGTTTGGTTCTACAAGGATTAAGGCGGTCCTTGTAGACGAAAAGAATGAACCGATTGCTTCCGGTGGACATGAGTGGGAAAACCGCTATGAAAACGGTATCTGGACTTACAGCCTGGAGGACATCTGGGGCGGAATCCAGGACTGCTATCAGGAACTTGTAAAAGATGTGCAGAAAAAGTATGAGGTGGAGCTTACTTCTGTAGGTGCTATGGGAATCAGCGCCATGATGCACGGATATATGCCTTTTAATAAAGAAGGGGAGCTTCTTGTTCCCTTCCGTACCTGGAGAAATAATATTACAGAAGAGGCAAGCAGCGTACTTACAGAGCTTTTTAACTATAACATTCCTCAGAGATGGAGTATTGCCCATCTTTATCAGGCAATCCTGAATAAAGAAGAGCATGTAAAAGAGATTGATTATATTGCAACTCTGGAAGCATATGTACACTGGAAACTTACCGGAGAAAAGGTTCTTGGAATTGGTGATGCGGCAGGCATGTTCCCTGTTGACGTGGCGAAAAAGGATTACGATCAGTCTATGATGGACAAGTTCGATGGTCTTGTTGCTCCATACGGATTTTCCTGGAAACTTCGCGACATTATGCCGAAAGCCCTTGTTGCAGGAGAAAAAGCAGGCTGCCTGACGGAAGAGGGGGCAAAACTTCTTGACCCCAGCGGCAAGCTGAAAGCCGGAATTCCCATGTGTCCGCCGGAAGGCGATGCAGGAACCGGCATGGTTGCCACAAACAGTGTGGCGAGACGTACCGGAAATGTTTCAGCCGGAACTTCTGTGTTTGCAATGATCGTCCTGGAAAAAGAACTTTCAAAGCCGTATAAAGAAATAGACATGGTAACTACGCCGGCAGGTGATCTTGTTGCGATGGCACATTCTAATAACTGTACTTCTGACTTAAATGCCTGGGTTGGCATATTTAAGGAATTTGCAGAAGCAATGGGCATGGAAGTGGACATGAATAAGCTTTTCGGGACGCTTTACCATAAGGCAATGGAGGGAGAAGCAGACTGCGGAGGTCTTCTTTCCTACTGCTATTTTTCCGGCGAGCATATGACAGGTTTTGAGGAGGGGCGTCCATTATTCGTCCGCTCTCCTGAGAGCAGATTTACACTTGCAAACTTTATGAGAACAAATCTTTACACCTGTCTTGGGGCAATGCGTGTGGGATTAAATCTTCTGTTTGAGAAAGAAGGCGTAAAGGTAGACCGTCTTCTTGGACATGGCGGTCTGTTTAAGACAAAAGGAGTTGGTCAGCAGATTCTTGCAGATGCAGTAAACGCACCGGTTTCCGTTATGGAAACAGCAGGAGAAGGCGGAGCCTGGGGTATTGCCCTCCTTGCTTCTTATCTTGTGAATAAAGAAGAGGGCGAGACACTTGACAGTTTCCTGGATCATAAAGTATTTGCAGGAAACGAAGGCACATCTCTGGAACCGGATCCGGAAGGTGTGAAAGGTTTCCAGACATTTATGGACAGATATGTCAAAGGTCTTGGAATTGAAAGAGCAGCGGTAGATTCCAAAATATGGTAAAATGTGAAAATAATATGTAAGCAGTTGGAACTGTAACAGTACACAACAAATTGAAATCCTCTCCGGAGAAAACTGGAGAGGATTTTTCATTGCAATAAAAGGGGAGTGTGGGTATAATAAAAATATAAATTACACTAAGATAACCACTAAGATAACCACCAAGATAACCATCAAGATGAATTTAAATACATTACAGTAAAATAGCAGGGAAGGGGCGACAAAAGAAAAAATGAAAAAAACAGTAACCATATGTTTTACGAACAATAAGGGCGGAAGCGGAAAATCTACGACCTGCTCAAATGTGGGAGCAGCAATGGCACAGGCGGGAAAAAAGGTGCTTCTTGTAGACGGAGATATGCAGTTAAATCTTTCCCTTTCCTTCTTTTCAGAGGAGGAAGTGCTGAAAATGGCAGCAGGAGAAAAGAATCTTTATCATGCCATTGGAAAGCAGAGAGATTTGTCAGACTATATTGTGCATACTCCCTATGAAAATCTGGATTTGATTCCGTCGTCTACGCAGATGAGTTCCATCGAATACGAACTTTTTACAAAATGGCAGAGAGAATTTATCCTGAAAAAATGTCTTCAGAAAATAAAAGATTCCGGTGTGTACGACTATATTTTAATTGACGCGCCGCCGACATTAGGCGGATGGGTTATGAATATTCTATGTGCATCAGATCAGGTGTTGGTACCTGTTGAGGCGAGTCCCTGGGGAATGTTCGGTCTTGCAAATATGTTTGATTTTCTGAGTGAAGTAAAGGAGATTGCGCCGGAGCTTAAAGTTCTCGGCATTGTGATCACAAAGGCAGACACAAGAAAAAATTATTTCAAACAGACATTGGAAATTCTTCATGAGATGGAAGATATTACACTTCTGGATTCTTATATAAGAGTGGACAGCGCAGTAGAATGGGCGCAGGATAACAGTCAGCCGGTTGTGGAATTTAAAAGAAGCAGCAGAAGCGCAAAGGAATATACAGCGCTGGCAGAGGAGGTAATGAATCGTGTCGTTAGGTAAGGCAAGTATTAAAAGAGCAGCGGGAGCAGAAAAGGCGGTTTCCGGAAAAACCACAGGAAAAAATGTGGAGGCAGAATCTGTGATCAGTCCCATGAATGCAGAGGAAATACAGGTGAAATTTCTTTCCGGGAAAAAAACAGATAAAAAGCCGGGAGAACCTGTGCGTATCACAGAAGATATGCCGGATTATCTGCTGTAAGAAAGGTGTGAATTATAATGCCCCAGGGGAATCGGATTTTCGGTTCTTCCTGGGGATTTTTATGGATTTTTTTTCCAGAATATGCTACTCTTAAGAAAAATTTACGTAAAAAAGGTGAAGAATATGAAAAAAATTACCATAAAAGAGGTGGCGGAGCTGGCAGGTGTATCTACAGCAACGGTTTCTCACGTGATAAATCGAACAAGATACGTAAGCCCTGAGCTGATTGAAAAAGTAGAGAGTGTTTTAAGAGAGACAGGATATATTGATAAAGTGGCAGAAAAAAAGAAGAAGCTGAAAGTGGGACGCAAATCAGTGATCGTGTGTGTTGTGCCGAATGTCGAAAGCGCTGTTTACAGAGATATGGTATCTTTTTTGAGAGAGCGGGCGAGCAGAGAAGGATATCAGTTTTATTGCGGGATTTCCAGAGAAAATTTAAAGGAAGAGCAGCAGCTTTTGGAAAGTATTGTCAGTGATAAACGGTTTGCAGGGCTTTTTCTTGTGCCTGTCAGTGAGGAGGCTGAAAATTATAAAAAACTGATAGAATCCGGGCTGCCCTATGTGTGCATGGAGAGAAAAATCCGGGGAGAAAGGATAGATTCCGTGGAGTTTCCGGAGAGAGATGCAATGGAAAAAGGCGTCAGTTATATCATCGAATGCGGACATAAAAATATCCTGTATCTTCGGGAATTATCAGAGAGATTTACAAGAGAGGAAAGGACAAGAGGATATTTAAATGCATTTGTAAGAAATAATCTGAATGTGAATGATGCAAATATGGCAGACATTGATCTGAGGTGGGAAGAAGAAAAAATTCAGGACGTAATTGCGAAGGAAATCAGCAGAGTAATGCCTACTGCAGTTATAGCAAGTGGAAACTGGCTGACAGTACAGCTTCTGAAGACAATTCGCAATATGGGGATTCGCTGTCCAGATGAAATTTCAGTTCTCGGTTTTGGTGATGAGGCGTGGACAGAATTGATAGATCCGCCGCTTACGGCTTTGAAAAGAGATGTACAGGGCTTATCCGGGCTGGCGGCAGAAATTCTTTTTGAAAAAATAGAATTCGGATATGCAAGAACAGAGCGGAGATATGCAGAAGTAAAATTAAATGTTCAGAAGTCGACAAAGATGCTGGACAATGGACCGGGAGGGGAAATGGCAGTTTCTCCTGAAAATATCGTTCTGAGTAAAGAAGAGAAAAAAATGCTGAGAAGAGGAAGATTTCGAGTGGCGATTTCTTTTCATTATACTGGAACTGCCTGGGCAGAACTGCATGAGCAGGGAATACGTGACGAACTGGAGCAGTATGGGATTGAGGTGAGTTCTGTGATGGACGCACATTTTGATCCGGCTCTTCAGAACGTACAGTTGGAGAGTTTGATGATCCAGAAGCCGGATGGAGTAATTGCGATTCCCGCAGATGATAAGAAAACCTCAGAAATGTTTATGGAGCTTTCCAGAGTATCGAAGCTTGTTTTTATCAGTAATCTTCCGGAAAATGTGACAAAAAATCATTATGTATCCTGCATTTCCGTAAATGAATGGGAGAATGGAACAAATGCCGGACGAATGCTGGGAGAATATTTTCGCAGCAAAAAGCCGGGTAAGAAAATAAAAGCAGGTTTCTTAAACCACGGAGCTATTTTTTATGGCACAAGAGAAAGAGATATGGCGGCGGAAAAGATTCTGAAAGAGGAATATCCGGATATTGAGATTGTTACGGTCCGCAATTTTGTACAGATTGACAATGCTTATCGCGTCTGCATGGAAATGCTGGAGGCATATCCGGAACTGGAAGCGCTTTATGTAAGCTGGGACAGACCGGCTCTGCTTGCGATAAAGGCATTGAAAGAAGTGCACAGAGAGGATATATGTGTATTTACAACAGATTTGGACAGGGAAATTGCAAAATATATGGAGGAGGGAATTGTAAAGGGAATGAGCACACAAAGACCATATGAACAGGGAAGAGCGGCAGCGCTTGCGCTCGCGAAATCTTTTGTAAGCGATATGATTCCTAAATATGTAGGCGTACAGCCGTGTGCGGTAGAGCCTGAGCAGTTAAAAAGAGCCTGGAAAGAGATTTTTCACGAGCCTATGTCGGTAAATAATTAAAAATTTACGTAAAAAATAAGATAATATGGAAAAATCGCTGAATTAATTCGTGATAAATTAGAGAAAACGCTGAAAAATATTCGGGAAAAGTAAATAATATTGACAAATAGTGCAGAAAATAATAAAATTTGCGTAAAGAAACAAGAGAAACAAACGCAAACAGAAATTACGTAACTTCTATTGCCAAACAACTACAAAAAATCAAATTTATTACCTGAAAATGGAGGGCAACATTATGAAGAAAAAAGCAACTGCACTTATTCTTACAGCAACGATGGTATCGGCAGCGATGACTCCGGTTATGGTTTCTGCAAAAGATACGGATACGAAAGAGCTTTCGTTTGCATTTTGTACAAACACATTAAATAATACCTTTCAGAGCTCTATGGACGAAAAATTCAGCGAACTTTGCGAAGAAGCGGGAATTTCCTATACCTGCCTTGATCCGGATTATGATCTGAACACACAGTTAAGCCAGTTGTCTGATGTAGCAAACAGCGGATACGATGCAGTTTTTATAATACCTGTTGATTCAGCGGGAATTACATCGGGTCTTGCGGAAATCAGTGAAGCAGGGATTCCAATTTTTAACGTAGATACAGCGGTAATAGAGGAGGATATTGATGCTTTTGTTACGCAGTTTGTAGGGACAAATGCGTTTATGGCAGGGCAGCTCGTAGGAGAGCAGATGGTGAAGGATTATCCGGACGGAGCAGATATTGCAGTGCTTGATTTTCCTTCTAATGAAAGCTGCGTTGACAGAGTCAATGGTTTCCTGGAAGGTCTGGGAGAGAATAAAGACAAATTTAATATTGTAGCACAGCAAGATGGAGAGGCAGCGCTTGATGCATCGCTTTCTCTTGCAGAAGATATTATTACGGCAAATCCTGACATAGCAGCTTTCTTCTGTATTAATGACCCTTCCGCTCTTGGAGCTGCAGCAGCTATTAAGGCGGCGAATAAGACAGGGGAAATCGGAGTTTACAGTATTGACGCTTCTCCAGATGGAAAGCAGGCACTTTTAGATGGAGAATTTACAGCAGTGGCAGCTCAGGTTCCGCTTCAGATTGCCGAGTATTCTTATGAAGCAGCTATGAAATACATAGAAGGAGAGACAGATCTTGGAGAGAAAAAAGTATATCTGGATTCTCATCTTGTGTTAGAGGACGAGGCAAAAGAAACTCTGGAAAGCTGGCAGTAAAAGAGAGATGAAAATGTGCGGCGGTAAAATTTGCCGCCGCTCTTTTCTTTAGGAGGAAATTATGGGACAGACAGTTCTGGAAATGAGAGGAATCAAAAAAAGCTTTTCCGGTATATACGCGCTCAGTGGAATTGATTTTTCTCTGGAGCTTGGAGAAGTTCATGCTCTTCTAGGGGAAAACGGAGCCGGGAAATCTACATTGATCAAGGTACTGGGAGGAATTCATCAGCCTGACTGCGGTACGATTAAAATAAACGGAGAAGAAGTTAAGATACATAATGTGCCGGAGGCAAGGGAAAAGGGGATTGGAATTATTCATCAGGAAATTGTTCTGGTTCCGTATCTTACAGTTGCCCAGAATCTTTTTCTCGGAAGAGAAATTACAAAGGGTGGAAAAATAGATATGGAGGAAACGATAAAAAAAGCTCAGGAAATGATAAATGCTCTCGGCGTGAAGTTAAAAGCAGAGGAATTTGTGGAAAATCTGACAATCGCGCAGCAGCAAATGGTGGAAATTGTAAAGGCGGTATCTTTTAACGGGAAAATTATCGTAATGGACGAACCGACCTCTTCCCTTTCCAATGAAGAAGTGGAACAGCTTTTTGAAATTATCGAAAACTTAAAGAAAAAGAAGGTAAGTATTATTTATATTTCCCATCGTATGGAAGAACTTTTTCGAATTTCGGACAGAGTGACGGTAATTCGTGACGGTGCTTATGTGGGGACGAAAAAAACGGCGGAGACAAATCCAAATGAACTGGTAGCTATGATGGTCGGACGCGATCTTCAGAATTTTTATGTGAGAGATTACAACGACCTTACAAATGCAAAGACGGCTCTCGAAGTAAAAAATCTTACAGGCGAGGGCACATTTGAAAATATTTCCTTTAAGGTTCGAAAAGGAGAAATTCTGGGATTTGCAGGACTTGTAGGAGCCGGAAGAAGCGAAACAATGGAGAGTATATTCGGAGCCAGAGAGTACCAGTCAGGAGAAGTATATTTAAATGGGGAAAAGAAAAAGTTTAAAAATCCTATGGAAGCATTAAAGGCAGGTCTTGCCCTTGTTCCGGAGGACAGAAAAAAACAGGGTCTTGTTCTTGGAAACAGCGTGGCGTTTAATCTTACCCTGTCATCGCTCCATTTTTATATGAAAGGGCTTTCCATCAGTGAGAAAAAACGAAAGAAAGTCATTGACGAGTTTTTTTCGAAGCTGAAAATTAAAGCGGCGTCTCCTGAGATTGAAGCCGGAAGTCTTTCCGGAGGAAATCAGCAAAAAGTCGTTCTTGGTAAATGGCTTGCTACAAGACCGGAGGTTCTGATTTTAGATGAACCTACAAGAGGTGTGGACGTAAATGCAAAATATGAGATTTACCGCACAATCAACGAACTTGCAAAAGAGGGAATTGCGATTATTATGATTTCCAGTGAACTTCCGGAAATTATCAATATGTGTGATAATGTGTGTGTCATGAGAAACGGAAGATTAGTAGGCAAACTTGGAAGAGAAGAACTGGGTCAGGAGGAAATTATGAAATATGCAGCAGGAGGAGTGGAATGATATGAGTGGAAGTAAAAAAACATCTGTGAAAAATAATCCGTTTCTTGGGGTTTTTATAAATAATAAAGGAATTCTCTGTGTTCTTGTTCTTTTATGCGTAATTGTTACATTTGCAACGGATAAATTTCTGACAACGAATAATATTGTATCTGTATTGAGACAGATTTCTATCAATACTTATATTGCACTTGGCATGACCTTTATTATCATTCTGGGGCATATTGACCTGTCAGTGGGCGCCATCGTAGCAATGAGCGGAACATTGACGGTTGGTTTTATTGTAAATCAGGGAATGCCTATGGGACTTGCTATTTTGCTTGGAATACTTTTCGGCGTGATCGCAGGGTTTATAAGCGGTTCTGTTGTCGCATATTTCCGGGTTCCGGCATTCATTATCACAATGGCAATGATGAATATCTGCAGGGGAATTCCCTATGTATATTCAGGAGGACAGTCTACGCGAATTAACAATAAGTTTTTTGCGGAAATCGGAACGGGTTATCTGTTTAATACAATTCCTCTGCCCGTTGTGTATATGGTAATCCTTATTGTGCTTTTTAGCTTTATGTTAAGTAAAACAAAATTCGGTACATATATTTATGCTATTGGAGGAAACCGTGAGGCGGCAAGGCTTTCCGGTGTTCCTATTAAAAAAGTGGAAATTGCAGTTTTTACTCTCTCCGGATTTTTGTCTGCATTTGCAGGTCTTGTACTTTGCTCCAGAATGTATTCAGGACAGCCGTCTGTGGGAGATGGTTATGAACTGGACGCCATCGCTGCGTGTGTTCTCGGAGGAACTTCCATGTCCGGTGGAAAAGGACGAATCAGCGGTACTGTAATCGGAGCAATGGTAATTGGAATTATTTCCAATGGATTGAATCTGATAGGAGTAAGTTCCTACTGGCAGTTAATTGTAAAGGGTCTGATTATTGCATGTGCAGTTTTGCTTGACGCACAGAAGGATAAGATTTCCTTCAGGAAAAAACAGCAGATAAAGTGAGGATAAGAATATGAAAATTTTCAGAAAAATGTCATTTGCAGATTCAACAGGAGATGCCATTCCTTTTTATCATAATGGGCAGTACCATATTTTTTCTCTGACACCGCCGCCTGGGACGACTGTTTATCCTGCGAGACTTCGTACAACCTGGAGTCACTGTGTTTCCGATGATCTTGTACACTGGAAAGAGCTTCCGGCAGCTCTTTATCCGGGAGAGGGAGATGAACCGGATGCCTCCGGCGTGTGGACGGGCTCTGTAATATATGGAGAGGGAAAGTATCACGCTTTTTATACAGGATATTGTCTGACGGCAGAGTATCAGCAAACGATTTGCCATGCAACAAGTGAAGATGGCATAACCTGGACAAAGGATCCGGGAAACCCGGTGATTACGCCTATGATCGAGTTTTATGAAAAACTGGACTGGCGCGACCCGTACGTTTTTTATAATGAAGAAGATAAAAATTACTGGATTTTAATTTCTGCAAGAAAACTGGATATGCCGGTTACAAGAAGAGGCTGTATTGTACTTTATCGTTCCAAAGACCTTGTAAACTGGGAATATTATGGACCGATCTACGCCCCGGGACATACGAATTGTCCGGAGTGCTGCGAAATGTACAAAATTGGAGAGAACTGGTATCTTTCTTATTCCAGATTTTCAGAGTTTGTAAATACGATTTACCGTGTGTCAAAATCTCCTTTTGGACCCTGGAGAAAGCCGAAAAAGGACGGAATCGGAGGAAGAAGATTTTATGCCGCAAAATCAATGGAAGATGACAATGGCAGAAGATTTTATTTTGCCTGGGCACATGACAGGGCAGAAAGAAGCGACAGAGGAGAGTGGTACTGGGGAGGGGCGTTTTGTATCCCTCACGAGGTTGTGGCTACAGAAAATGGAGAACTCGATGTAAAAGTGCCGCAGGAATATGTTGAGGCATTTTCTGAACCGGTAATTTGGAAATATTTGCCTGTTATGGGGAATAGCAGACAGTATGGAAATAATGCTTTCGAATTGGATTCTGTGGGCACATGTACGTATGGCTTTCTGGAACATAAGGAAGAAAGCTTTCTCTTTAAGTGCAAGATTCTTCCAAGGGAGGTATATGACCATTTTGGAATCCTGCTGAAGTCGGACAAAGAAGCAAGCGGCTGTCTTCTTCTTGAGTTTGATGTTGCAATGAATCGGGTGTCTCTTCTTTCGCTTCCTATGGGCACAGACCCGTTCTGGGAACAGTCCTGTCAGGCGGTTCCTCCGGCAACAGAACCGGGACCAGATGGGATTCGTGTCTGTGAAAAGCCATTTCTTATTAAGGAAGGAGAACCTGTAGACATTAAAATTTTTGTGGAGCATGATATGGTAGAAATTTTTGCAGGAGAGCAGATTGCTTTTACATACCGCATTTATGCAAAACCTGAATATGAGATTGGTATACTTGCTCAAGATGCGAAAGTGGAAATATATGATGTGGAAATAACGAAATAATCAGATACCGCACAGGATTGGAATGTGAAAAACCGATTTTGTGCGGTGTTTTTTATCTGACAGTATATACAAAGAGAAATACCCGGTAGGGGAGCTACCGGGTATTTCGAGGGGAGTATAAATAATTAAATAAGGGGTTATGTAAAAAAAATTTTTGAAGGGTAAATTCTTTTTACAACAACAATTATAATATAAACTGGAAAAAAAAGCAATAATATTTTGCTGAATATTCTCCTGAGTTTTTGACATAATAACCAGTGTAAGGAACAAAATTATTGTATCAGGAGGGCTATTAAAATGGCAAAAAATTACGAATCTGAAAACAAAAATTTAAGAACAGCAGCGAATTCCAATAAAAACGAAATGAACGAGCAGAATTCCAGAAATGCGAAAAATGAGCAGAACAGCCGCAACTGCAATTACGGCAAAAATGCACAGGATAAAACAGAAAATTCCAAAAACAGATACTAAAACAAAGAGGAGGGCGGCGTAAAGCCGTCCTTTTTTCTGACGAATTGTTTTGTACTTCCTGCTTCCACAATGCTGTGCGCATCATATAATAGATAAAAAAGGAGTTTTTCATGTTTCAGGTGGAAACGATTTCAGCAAAAATGCTGGACTATTATGTGAATCGGGCAGACGCTCTTATTATAGATATGCGAAGAGAAGAGGAATATCGTGCCGCTCATGTGAAGGGGGCAGAAAATATTTCTTATCAGGAAATAGAAGAGGGTTATGCTTTTCCAAAAGATAAAATCCTTGTTCTGTACTGCGAGAGAGGCGGATCCAGTTTAAAAGCTGCAAAGCTTCTCGGGGCAAAGGGATACAGAACAAGGAGTGTAATCGGCGGATTTGCCGCATATAGAGGAAGAAATCTTGTAATTTCCCGTTAAGCATGATAATGTAGTAAGAAAGTAATTATTCAGAACAGGAGAGAAAAATAATATGAAATACATGTTTGCATCAGATGTACATGGTTCTGCATATTTCTGTCGGAAAATGCTGGAGGCGTACAGAGAAGAAGGGGCGGAGCGCCTTGTGCTTCTCGGAGATCTGCTTTATCACGGACCGAGAAATGATCTTCCAAAGGAGTATGCTCCAAAAGAAGTCATTGCCATGTTAAATGATAAAAAAGATGAGATTTATACAGTGAGAGGAAACTGCGAGGCAGAGGTGGACCAGATGGTGCTGGAGTTTCCTGTGCTGGCTGATTATTGTGTGCTTGTAATTGAGGGGAAAACTTTTTTTGCGACTCACGGTCATGTGTATAACACAGACCATCTGCCTCCTCTGAAAAAAGGTGACATTCTGATCCACGGTCATACTCATGTCTTAAAAGCAGAAAATATGGGAGATTATATATGGCTGAATCCTGGTTCAGTTTCGATTCCGAAAGAAGGAAATCCGCCTACATATGCAGTTTTGGAAAACGGTCTGTTTGAGATCAAAGATTTTTACGGCAATGTTGTGAAGAGCATTCAGTTATAAGACAGGGAGGAAAAAGAGATGGAAAAATGGGAACTGATTGCGCCCTGTCATTTTGGACTGGAAGCAGTATTAAAAAGAGAAATCCTGGATCTGGGATATGAGATCAGTAAAGTAGAAGACGGAAAAGTTACATTTCTTGCAGATGCGCAGGGGATTGCAGATGCAAACATGTTTCTCCGTACAACGGAGAGGATTCTTCTTAAAGTAGGAGAGGTGAAGGCAACTACATTTGAGGAGCTGTTTGATAAGACGAAGGATCTTCCCTGGGAAAAATTTATTCCCTCAGACGGGAAATTCTGGGTGGCAAAGGCAAACTCTGTAAAGAGCAAGCTGTTCAGCCCCTCCGATATACAGTCTATTATGAAAAAGGCGATTGTGGAGCATTTAAAAGGTGTATACGGCATTTCCTGGTTTCAGGAGGATGGAGCAAGCTTCCCTATTCGCGTAGCATTTATGAAGGATGTTGCCACAATTGGAATCGATACTTCCGGTGTTTCTCTTCATAAAAGAGGATACCGCCAGATGACGGTGAAAGCACCGATCACAGAAACGCTGGCGTCTGCGCTTATTATGCTGACGCCGTGGAATAAGGACAGAATCCTTGTAGATCCTTTCTGTGGGAGCGGAACTTTCCCCATAGAGGCGGCTATGATGGCTGCGGATATTGCGCCGGGCATGAACCGTTCTTTTCTTGCGGAGGACTGGAAACATCTTGTTCCGAGAAAATGCTGGTATGAGGCTCTTGAGGAGGCACAGGACAGGGTAAACTTAAATGTGGATACAGATATTCAGGGATTTGATATTGATCCGGAGGCTCTGCGGGCTGCAAGGTCAAATGCAAAAATGGCAGGGGTGGACAAGCTGATCCATTTTCAGCAGAGACCTGTAAAAGAGCTTCGCCATTCCAAGCCTTATGGATTTATTATCACAAATCCGCCGTATGGAGAGAGACTGGAAGAAAAAGAAGCGCTCCCCGCACTTTACAGAGAGATTGGAGAGAGCTATAATCGTCTTGACAAGTGGTCCATGTATTTAATTACTTCTTATGATAAAGCGGAACTTGATATTGGAAAAAAAGCGGATAAGAACAGAAAGATTTATAATGGTATGCTGAAAACATATTATTATCAGTTTCTGGGACCGCGTCCGCCGAAAAGAAACAAAGGAGAGTAAGAGCCATATGAAAAAAATTATTTTTGCAACGGGCAATGCAGGAAAAATGAAGGAAATCCGTGAGATTTTAAAAGACCTTGATGCAGAAGTGCTTTCCATGAAGGAAGCAGGCGTGGAAGCCGACATTGTGGAGGACGGAAAAACATTTGAAGAAAATGCGGTTATTAAGGCGAAAACAGTATGTGAACTGACAGGAGAAATTGCTCTGGCAGACGATTCCGGTCTGGAGATTGATTATCTGAATAAAGAACCTGGAATTTACTCTGCGAGATACATGGGAGAAGATACTTCTTATCGCATTAAAAATGCAAATCTGATCGAGCGCCTGGAAGGCGTACCGGATGAAAAACGTACCGCGCGCTTTGTGTGCGCCATTGCAGCGGCTTTTCCTGACGGAACTGTAAAGACAGTAAGAGGGACGATGGAAGGCCGCATTGGCTATGAAGAAGCGGGAGAAAACGGTTTTGGCTATGACCCGATTTTCTATCTTCCGGAATATGGCTGTTCCTCCGCAGAGCTTTCTATGGAAGAAAAAAATAAAATCAGCCACAGAGGAAAAGCGCTTCGCGCCATAAAGGAAGAGCTCTTATGAAGATTTTGGTTGTAAGCGATACCCACGGAAGAGACAGAGAACTGGAAAAGACGGTGGAGAGAGAGGCGCCTTTTGACAGACTGATACATTGCGGAGATGTAGAGGGAAGAGAAATTTTTATAGAGGCGCTGGCCGACTGTCCCTGTTGTATTGTGGCGGGAAATAATGATTTTTTCTGTGATTTGCCAAGAGAGCAGGAGATTATGGTAGGCGGCAAAAAGGCTCTTGTGACACACGGGCATTACTATGGAGTTTCCATAGATTTAAGCGGAATTGCAGATGAAGCAAGGTCAAGAGGCTGCGAGATCGCATTTTTCGGACATACGCATAAGCCGGTTATTGCACAAAAAGATGGCGTTCTTGTGATAAATCCGGGAAGTCTGTCATATCCCCGCCAGTCAGGGCATAAATCAAGCTATGTTGTTTTGAATACAGATATTCGGGGAAATGTAGAAGCGGAAATTAAATATCTTGATTAAAAAGAAAACTGCAATTTATAACTATAATAAAAGGCATCAAAAAAACACCGGGAATATAATCACGGTGTTTTTTCTGATGCGGAAGATGGGACTTGAACCCACACGAGCGCATTGCTCACAAGATCCTTAGT
>OLRL01000734.1_pt1 | contig 17766 bp, 18 predicted proteins | sample 1643201 | NCBI WGS metagenome assembly OLRL01 (sample SAMEA3136649, study PRJEB25190) | human gut metagenome | biome: human gut; feature: human-associated habitat; material: faeces | place: Austria | collected 2013
CAAAACGATTACAAAAAATAAATCCTGACATTCCATCAATTTCTGTTTCATTAAAACCATTTTCCAATTGTTCTTCATAAAGCATTTGAAAAGCATCTTTCACAACATCCAGCATTGGAATTGTACGAATCCCAGCTTCTGTTTTTGGTTTGGATATTCTCAACACACTTTTGTTGGTATCAGGCTTTTGATAATAACTCAAACTATGATTTATACTAATTGTTCTTCTATCATAATCCAAGTCTTGCCATCGAAGCCCTAATGCTTCTCCAATTCTGCACCCTGTCCCAAGCAACACCGTAAACATAGGCCACCAATGATAATAAATCGGGTGGTTCGCAATATGTTAGTTCGGAATCCCAGACACTCCGCAAAGATACCCGCGTAGGGCAACTGGTTATCACGCCTGTTCTAATCGCTGACTTTGTTCTGGATCTCGGAGAATCAAGAGATACCGGTGCTTTCGGAAGTACTGGAGAATAATCCCCTATAAAATCAGAGGTGCCGAATAATTTATGATTCGACACCTCACACACTCAAAATAACTTACAGAAAGGAATTACTACTATGATTACATTTGGAAGAAAATTAAAACATTTGAGACAGAAAAATCATCTCACACAAAAAGAACTAGGTATTGCACTTGGCTTTCCGGAAGATTCTGCTGATGTCAGAATTGCACAATATGAAGCAGATGCAAGAAAACCTCGTGATGAAATCCTTGCTAAAATGGCTAAAATACTTTATGTACCAATTGATATCCTCACTGTTCCAGTACTATCTGAACCAAAAGAATATGAAGCCGCTTCTTTTTGGATGCATGAATTAGCTCCAGAATTATAACTTTTTTATTACAAAAGGCAGAAAATCATTCCTGTCCGCCATACCAAAATTTAACATTTATCATTTCACCACAGTAATATTTTTATTCCACTCTTATCATTCGGTATCCCACACCAATATGCGTTTGAATATACTGTGGTGAATCCTTTGTCGGTTCTAATTTTTTTCTTAATGTTGCCATAAACACACGCAGAGAAGCAATATCCGTATCCCAATTTCTTCCCCAAATGTTTTCCATAATAAAAGTATGAGTCAGAACCTTCCCCACATTTTTAGAAAGTAAACACAGCAACTTATATTCAATCGGTGTCAGATGCACTTCTTTATCATCAAGAAATGCACATCCAGCAGAATAATCGATCCTTAATTTACCATTCACAAACTCAGAATTTGCTGCCATCATTTCCGCAGTCATTAAAGATATTCTGCGCTGCGTTACTCGAATACGCGCAAGCAATTCTTCAACAGAAAACGGCTTTGTCAAATAGTCATCAGCACCAGCATCCAGTGCCTCTATTTTATCATTATCCTCACTTCTCGCACTGATAACAATGATAGGCATATTAGACCATGAACGAATATTTTTTATCACTTCGATCCCATCCATATCCGGCAATCCCAAATCCAAAAGAACAATATCCGGTCTATGAGATGTTGCTTCCATAAGAGCCATTTTCCCATTCATTGCAACTACATGACGATAATCATTCGTCTTCAAAGTTGTTGTAATAAGATTACGGATTGATGTGTCATCTTCCACAACTAAAATCAATGGTTTATTCATATAATTTTGCCTCCCCGATTGGTAATGTAAATGTAAATATTGTACCTTTAGGCTGATTATCAGATACTGAAATCATTCCCCCATGTGCTGTTACGATTGATTTACAGAGAGACAATCCAAGTCCAAGACTTCTTCTGCTATCTGCGACTTTATTTGCACCACTATAAAACATATCAAATATTTTGGTTTTTTGCTCATCTGGAATACCAGGTCCATTATCTGAAATAGAAACTACTACCCACTTACCTTGTTTTTTAGTATGTATATGGATCATAGAACCGCTTGGTGTGTATTTTATCGCATTATCCACAAGATTAATAATTACTTGCACCACTAATTTCACATCTATCTTAGCAAGAATCAATTCTTCTGAACTATCAACTTTTATACTATATTCTTTTCCTTTTCTATTAATATGTTTCAATGCTTCTGCGATTACTTCATCCATCAATTCTATTGTCTGATTTAAATTGACCTTTCCTCCTTCTATCCTGGTAACTGCCAATAAATTTTCCACAAGATTAATCAGCCACATAGAGTCATCATAAATATCCGCAAATGTTTGTCTACGCATCTCATCATCCATTTTCGCATAGTTTGCCATCAGATTTCCGGCACTTCCAGAAATCGATGTAAGGGGCGTTCGTAAATCATGAGATATTGCTCGTAATAAATTTGCTCTTAACTGCTCATTTTTAGCCGACACCGCTGCTTCTTCTTTTTCTCTTGCATTTTTTATATTTTCCAGAGCTAATGCACATTCCGCAAGAATTGACAAAAGAACACTGTTCTCAAAAGCATCAAGTGGATACCCATCCATAGCAATTCCTACTACTCCATAAACATGGTGATTTACTCTGATTGCTAAATATAAGCATTTTGCATTAGACAAAGTATCTGTAGTAGCTCCTGCATGCTTATTATTCTCCATAGCCCAGATTGCTACTGCTTTTTCATCTTCCGTTATTAAATCGTTCTTTTTACTTCCATCCACTCGAAACACAGTAGGTTCTTTAAGGGTATTTCCATCCGACAAATATACGACTAAATCTTTCTTCAGCAATTTCATAAGCTGTTCTGCCATTGCGTGAACAACCGCTTCTTCATCATTTTCTTTTTGTAACAATTGATTTGTCTCAAACAGGATTTTTGTTCTATATGCTGCAAGTGCTGCCTGTTTTGCGCTTCTCTTTAGTCTTGCTGCAAGTGTTCCCGCCAAAAGGCTCACTATGAACATGATCAAAAATGTCACAATATAATTCGAATCATCAAACATAAATGTCAAACGAGGCGTTGTAAAGTAAAAATTAAAGACTAAAACGCATACAGCCGAAGCCAAAAATCCACATAACCGATTTGTAGTGATAACTGAAATCACTAGAACCCCCAAAATATACACCGCTACAATATTAGTCTCGGTAACACCTAATGTAGCAAATCCCAGCCCTATTATGGTTGATATTATTAACACAGCAATACTTTTTATGATGTCACTTATCGGCATCATATCAAGCTTAATCCTTCTTTTTTTCTCCTGGTAACTATCACCTGTGCTTGTATCCGGAATCACATGGATTTCCAAATTCGGAGCACTTTTTATCAATTTTTCCGTTAGTGTCGGTTTATCAAAAAATCTTTTTTTACCAACAGTACTACGCCCTATCACAATTTGAGAAACACCCGAAAGTCTTGCAAATTCAATAATCTGAGCAGGCACTTCATCCCCATGGCTTGTTTCAACAGATGCACCTAACTGCTGTGCCAATCGGATATTTTTCTGTAACTGGACTTTATCCTGCTCTGCCATAAAGTTCGTATCTGGCGTCTCAACAAAAAGTGCGGTAAACGTCCCATGAAACGCCTGTGCCATTCTCGCTGCTGTTCGAATAATCTTCGCATTGGACGGTGAAGCGGAAAGACACACCAAGATATGTTCATCCGTATGGTAATCACTTTTGCTTTGTAGCCTTGCATTTTCTGTAAGCAAATTCACTCGATCTGCGCATCTTCGCAATGCGATTTCACGTAATGCAGTTAATTTCTCCAAAGTAAAAAACTCATTATTATTCCGATTATCTGAAGAAACCGTCTTTCCTGACATTCACTCTAATAATTCTATTGGTTCTATATCAACCAGTTCTACCTGATCTGCTTTATCAAATACGGAATCAGGAATACGCTCTTTTACCAATACTCCTGTGATTGCAGCCACTACATCATTTAAACTTTCAATATGCTGAATGTTTACTGTTGTATAAACATTGATGCCCGCATTTAATAATTCTTGAACATCCTGATAACGCTTAAAATGACGACTGTTTCCAATGTTCGTATGAGCATATTCATCAAGCAAAATTAAACCAGGCCTTCTCTTTAATGCAGCATCAATATCAAATTCGAAACCAGTTTTATCTCCAAAAGATACCTGCTTAGGTTTTATCTGCTCTATTCCTTCAAGCAGAGCTTCTGTCTGCGAAGAATTATGTGCTTCAATATAACCTGCAACCACATCCACACCGTGTTCCTTAGCCTGATGTGCAGCTTGAAGCATCGCATAAGTTTTTCCAGTCCCTTCTGCATACCCTAGGAAAATTTTTACTTTTCCCTGATTTTTTCTATGTATATCATTGTGAAACTCTTGCAGAAATCTATCCGGCTCTTGTTCTTTTACAGCCATCTCTCATACTCCTCTCTATAAACTACTTTTTTTTATCCATGATATACTTTTTCTTTATATTTTCTATTTAGATATAATGTGAGATTTCATCTGAATATTTCAAGAATTCAGTAATCAGTTGACTCTTATTGTCTTGCTTCCAGAAGGCTGTCAATTTACTCTGCTTTTCTCCAACCAACTCAACAGTTAAACTACTCCCTGACATCATGGTAGAAGTGCAAGGTAATTCTATTTCTTTTAAGCAGTAACCATCCATCTTCACAACACTATTTTCCTATAAAAGCAACAAATCTAATTTATGCGCCAAAAACGCTTCTGAACAACAGTCAATCACATAAGGATTTGATGTTCCTATTCTCAAATAATGTTCCGATGATTCCAACAATTTCACCTGCTCTTTTCTACTACTTTCTAAAAATCGATCAATTCTTTTCATTAAAAAGAATCCTAACACACCAAATATTATGATTACTACTGCCAATAGGAAGTCCGTCATAAGTTCACCTCATTTTAATTATATGTGAAAACATTTTTGTAAGTCCTTATTATTTCCAAGCACAAGCATTGTTTCTCTAGCTTCCAACACTGTATCCGGAGAAATTGTAAGTCTCACTTTCCCCCCTTCTTTAATGCCAATTACATTAACCTTTTGTTTCTTTCGAATATCAAGCGTTCCAATAGATTTTCCCACCCAATCATCTGGGACTTGAATTTCAAACATTGTATGGTCTGAATCCAATTCTATATAATCTAAAACATGATCTGTACTATATCGAATGGCTACCCACTTAGCCAATTGTTTTTCCGGATAGATTACTTCATCTGCGCCATTGCGTAATAAAAATTTTTCCTGTACATCTGTCGTTGCTCTGGAAATAACTAGCTTTGCACCCATTTCTTTCAGTAATGATGTTGTTTCTAAGGAACTTTGAAAATCATGTCCTATCGCTACAATACATACATCATAGTTCCGAACTCCCAGTGATTCTAAGAACTCCCCATTGGTACTGTCTCCGATCTGAGCATTTGTTACAAACGGTAACACCGCTTCTGCACGCTCATCCGAATTATCTACCGCCATTACCTGGTGTCCTAACTGATCCAGATGTATTGCTATATGCCTTCCAAATCTTCCTAATCCAATTAAAAGAATTGATTTCATTGTTTTTCTCCTTTTATCCTACTGTAATTTTTTCCCGTGGCAATTTTGAAACATGATGATGCGTACCTGACAAGGCTGCAAAAATCAAGGTCAATCCACCTACTCGCCCTATAAACATTAGTGAAATTAATATAGTTCTTGACAGCATGCCCAATCCTGGTGTAATTTCAAGAGAAAGTCCTACTGTCCCCACTGCAGAAGCAGCTTCAAATAAACATGTCAGAATCGGAAGATCTTCTGCAATACTAATAATCAATCCTCCAACCCCACTCAATGTAATATACATCAAAAAAACAGTTGCTGCATTTTTAAGTACATCTCCATTTATCCTACGTCCAAAGAAATTGGCATCTTCTCTTCGACGGAAAGTTGCAATCGCAATCGCAAATAATACGGCAATTGTTGTTGTTTTCATACCACCTGCTGTCGATCCTGGACTACCACCAATCAACATTAAAATAATTGTAATAAATTGTCCTGCTTCACTCATTGACGTTAAATCAACCGTATTAAATCCCGCAGTTCTCGGAGTAACTGATTGAAACAAAGAGGAAAGAACTCGTTCCTTTAACCCAAGATCTGAAAACTCAAAAAAATAGAAATACAAAGCTGGCACCAAAATTAAAATGGCTGTTGTACTAAGAATTACTTTGCTCTGCATTCTATATTTATGAATATGGAAACGATTTGCACGAATATCATCCCACGTTAAAAATCCGATTCCGCCTATTATAATCAATAACATAATCGGAAAATTTATCAGTGGTTCACCCGCATAAAGTGTCAAAGAGGAAAAAGGTGATTTCACCCCCATTAAATCAAATCCTGCATTGCAAAAAGCGGAAACCGAATGGAACAATGCCATCCATAACCCCTTAATTCCAAAATCTCTACAAAAAACAGGGGACATGGCAACTGCACCAAGTAGTTCAATCATTAGCGTTGCTTTTATTACAAAAATAGTCAATCTTACGATTCCGCCTACTTTTGGTGCTGCAATTGCTTCCTGCATTGTACTTCTCTGCATTAGAGATATCTTTCTACCTGCAATCATGGCAAAAGATGCAGCTACTGTTATAACTCCCATACCACCAATCTCAATCAATAACATGATCACAAATTGTCCAAAAAGTGACCAGTATGTAGCCGTATCAAACACGATCAACCCCGTTACACATACCGCTGAGGTTGAAGTGAATAATGCATCCGCAAAAGATGTAAATTCTCCTGTTTTAGATGAAATAGGCAACATCAAAAGCAATGTTCCTAAAAGTATCACACTAGAAAACCCCATAATAATAATTTGAAACGATGTCAGCTTCTTTTTCGATAACACCACTCCCATAATACAGAAACTCCTTTATTATCTTTATTCAATCTTTATAATATAATAACGCGCATAAAGAAAGGGAAAAATATATCTCGCAGATATTAAGATTGCATAAAGATCGGTTTGTAAAACACCATATATCATTTACAAAAAGCATCCTGTAGTTTTACCCCAGTTTCATTCAACATAGCAATTAAGAGTCCATATTCAAAATCTTTCACTGGCCGTCTCTCTTCCAGTATAATTCCCATCACACCCTTTACCTCTTCTGCAGATTGAATAGGCAAATACATGGCATCCGCATCCGGTAAGGTGTGTGTACAGGTCCCTGCCCTGTGCCGGTTAGAAACGGTCCACTGTGCTACCGCCTTTTCTTTCGCATTTATGAGTTTTTTCAAGTTCGAGAACTCCATATCTTTTCTCGGAAATAATAATGGCTCTTCTAAATTTCCTTTTCCTCCTACCGGATAGATGATCACAGAAAGATTTAAAAGCTTTACAACTTGCGTTGCTACCTGCTTCCAGACTTCTTCTTTCGATTTGCAACGTCTGAGCTTTCTGCTGTTCTCCAACAAAATTTCTGTTCGATAAGCCTTCTTTGCGCTCTCTTTGGTCTGGGATTTCAACTGTCGGGTCATTGAAGCCATAAAAAATCCCACTGCAAACATCATAACAAATGTTACCGGGGAGCCCCTATCATATACCTTCAGGCTAAAATACGGCTCTGTAACAAAGAAATTAAAGGAAAGAACACTAAGTAGAGAAGAATATAATGCATATATTTTTTTATCGGCCACATAAGAAGAAAGCAATACACCAACAATATAAATCATAATTAGATTCGATTCTGAAAATCCAAGCCTCTGAAATACATATGCAACTAAAGTGCTAAATGCCATGATTGCAGTGATTTCACCCAATTCTTTCAGAACAGTCCAGCTGGATTCTTCTCGTTTTTTCTTACTCGTTTTTTCTTCTCTGTAATACCCTGCGTTTTTCATATCCGGAATAATATAAATATCAATATTAGGAGCACGATATGTCAACTGCTCCAAAACTTCTAGGCGCCCCCTTCTGAAAATCCATTGTTTTCTACTACGCCCCATAACAATCTTTGATATATTTCCCACAATGGCATATTCAACAACCTGATCCACAATATCATTTCCATAAACGGTCACAATATCTGCTCCCAATGCCCTTGCTAAATCCATGTGGTCTTTTACCGCAGATTTTGTTTTTTCATCGGCTTCCTGCATTTGAGAAGTTTCTACATAAATCCCGGTAAATTGAGCATGGAATGCATAAGCAAGACGTGCAGCTGTCCGAATTACTTTTGTATTAGACGGTGAAGATGAAATACAGACTAAGACATGTTCTCCTGTATGATAGTCCATCTCCCCCATCGCATAGCGTTCTTCTTCCGCGATATGATTGACTCGGTCAGCAGTTCTTCGCAGTGTAATCTCTCGCAAGGCAACCAGCTTCTCCCTCCGAAAGAAATTCCCAAGGGCACGTTCCGCCTGTGACGGTGCGTAGATTTTCCCTTCTTTCATACGTTCGATCAATTCTTCCGGTTCAATATCAATAACCTCTACTTGATCTGCATGATCAAACACTTTGTCCGGCACCCTTTCACGCACATTGACGTGTGTAATACTGCCTACAATATCATTCAAGCTCTCTAAATGCTGAACATTCATCGTTGTATATACGTCAATACCAGCACGTAAAAGCTCTTTTACGTCCTGGTATCTTTTTTCATTTCGGCATCCTTTCACATTGGTATGAGCCAGTTCATCTACTAAGATCAATCTTGGATTTCGTTTCAATGCTGCATCCAAATTAAATTCCCGAAGTTTTACCCCTTTATACACAACCTCCATCGGTGCTATCGTTTCCAAGCCTTCCACAAGAGCCTGCGTATCAGGCCTGTCATGTGGTTCTATGTATCCAGCCACTACATCGATCTTATGCTTCTTGGCTTCATGTGCTGCCATCAGCATCGCATACGTTTTCCCGGATCCTGCCGCATATCCCAAAAAGATCTTCAACTTTCCCTTTGTCTTTTTCAGTTTTTCCTCTTCTTCCAACTGAAGTCTCAGAAGAAGCTGCTGCGAATCCGGTCTTTCATATTCTTTCGTTTCCATAAACATCCTACTCTAATATTCCCATGGCATTGGCAACTGCTAAATTACATTTTAACACATTAACTCGTTCCTCGCCAAAAATTCCAAGTACCTTATGTTCTGTGTTCTCTTCTACAATCTCTGTCACTTCTTCTTCTGATAATCCTGAATTCTCTGCTACATACGGAATCTGGATTTCAGCTGCTTTCGGTGAAATGTGAGGATCTAATCCTGAACCGGAAGCAGTAAGCAGATCAGACGGCACATCTTCTGCTTTCACTCCTGGGTGTTTCTCTAAAAACTCATCCAAATCTTTTTGGATTCTCTTTTCCAGCTCCGGATTGGAGTTCCCATAATTATAGCTGCCAGAAGAAACGCCACTGTATTCACCATTTTTCAATTCTTCCTCTGTATAATTATTGTATCCTACTGCAGATGGTCTTCCCTGGAAATAATAATCTTCTGTAAATTCCTGTCCTACTAAAGCAGAACCCACCGCTTCTTTACTGTCCGTCGTAGGATTTCCCTCTTTATCAATCAGGTTTCCATTTGCCTTTTCTTTCATTGCCAGCTGGCTGGCTCCTGTAAGAGCCAGCGGGTAAGCAAAGGAACAAAGTAACATCATTACAGCACAAAATATCAAGGCTTTTCCTGCCATTTTACCAAATTTTTTCATCTTTCTATTCCTCCTACATTCCTATAAGAGCCAACAATGGAGCAACAAGTAAATCAATCAATTTAATTCCTACAAACGGAACAACAATACCGCCCAAACCAAAAATGCCCATATTTCTCAATAACATTTTTTCTGCTTTCATCGGTTTATATTTTACACCTTTCATGGCAATCGGAATTAATCCCGGGATAATGATTGCATTAAAAATCAAAGCTGAAAGAATCGCACTCGCCGGGGTTGCCAAATGCATGATATTTAAGATCTGCATCTGAGGCAACACCATCGTAAACATGGCTGGGATAATCGCAAAATATTTTGCGATATCATTTGCAATACTAAATGTTGTCAACGAACCTCTTGTAATCAAAAGCTGTTTTCCAATTTCAACAACCTCCAAAATCTTAGTCGGATCGGAATCTAGATCAACCATATTAGCTGCTTCTTTCGCTGCCTGTGTACCAGAATTCATTGCAAGACCTACATCTGCCTGAGCCAGTGCTGGTGCATCGTTAGTACCATCACCTGTCATGGCTACCAACTTTCCTTCTGCCTGTTCTTTTTTGATGGCTGTAATCTTATCTTCTGGTTTACACTCTGCTATAAAACCATCTACTCCAGCTTCTTTCGCGATAGTAGCTGCTGTCAATGGGTTGTCACCTGTGCACATGATTGTTTTGATTCCAATTTCTCGAAGCCGTTCAAATCGTTCGGATAATCCCGGCTTTACAGTATCTTTTAAATAAATCACACCCAAGATTTTTTCATTTACACAAACAACTAACGGTGTTCCGCCTAAATTGGAAATATTCGTAACAATCTCCTGTAAATCTTCCGGAATGTTTCCACCCTTCTCTTTTACAAAAGTTTTCATTGCTTCAAAAGCGCCTTTTCTTACAACCGTTCCATCCTGCAGATCCACACCACTCATCTTAGACTGAGCTGTAAATTCCACAAACTGCATTTGATCTGTAATTTGTTCGTCTAATACGCATCCCATCTGTTTACCTAAATCTACCGTTGATTTTCCTTCTGGTGTTGTATCCATAAGGGAACACATCACACTATAATCAATCAAATCTTCCTTTTCGACGCCTTTCACTGGATAAAACTCAGCTGCCAAACGGTTTCCATATGTAATTGTTCCTGTCTTATCCAAAATCATGGTATCCACATCACCACAGGCTTCGACTGCTTTACCAGACATTGCAATAACATTGAATCTGGTAACACGATCCATACCTGCAATACCAATCGCCGACAAAAGACCACCGATAGTTGTCGGAATCAGACACACCATCAGTGCAATCGCCCATGAAATAGGAATCTTCACACCAAGGTACGATGCAAACGGATATAAGGTTACAACTACAATCAAAAATATCAAAGTCAGTACAATCAACAATGTATTCAGAGCAATCTCATTTGGAGTTTTCTGTCTGGAAGCTCCTTCAACCATGGAGATCATTTTATCCAAAAATGATTTTCCTGGTTCTGCTACAATTTTAATTTTCAACCAGTCCGATACGACAGTCGTACCGCCTGTTACGGAAGAAAAATCACCGCCTGCCTCTCTGGTCACTGGTGCAGACTCACCAGTAATAGCGGATTCATCTACTGAAGCAATTCCTTCTATAACTTCTCCATCATTCGGGATCAGTTCTCCTGCTTTTACCAGAACCAGATCACCTTTTTTCAATTCAGAAGCATTGATAATCTGTTCCGTTCCATCCGACAACAACTTTCTCGCCTTCGTATCCTGCTTTGTTTTCTTCAGAGATGCAGCCTGAGCTTTTCCTCGTCCTTCCGCAACGGATTCTGCAAAGTTTGCAAATAAAACTGTTACAAATAAAATTACTGTTACAATCCCATTATAAATCCTGTACTGCTCGCTTCCTCCAAATAAAGTCGGTACAAAAGTCAATAACAGCGTGATGAAACATCCAATTTCTACGACAAACATAACCGGATTTTTTATCATATAACGAGGATCCAGTTTTTGAAAAGATCCTATAATGGATGATTTTAAAATATCCTTGGTAATAAATTTTGTCTTTTTATTTTTAGCCATTTCTTTCTCTCCTTTCACTGTACCTTACATCCAGATTGACAGATGTTCTGCAATCGGTCCCAATGCTAATGCTGGGAAGAAGGTTAATGCAGCGAAAATATATACGATAAACACTAGAATAATCATAAAAGTTATATTATCGGTACGCAGCGTACCCACAGTTTCATTGACTTTTTTCTTAGCCAACATAGATCCGGCAATCGCAAGCTGTGCTATAATCGCAATATATCTTCCAAAGAACATTGCCAAACCAGCAGTAATATTCCAAAATGCTGTATTATCAGCCAAGCCTTCAAATCCCGAACCGTTATTCGCTGCGGAAGATGCGAATTCATACAATACCTGGGTAAGTCCATGATAGCCAGGGTTTGTAATACCCTCAAGCCCTGCTGGAACCGCTACTGCTAATGCAGAAAATCCAAGGATCAGAAGTGGATGAATTAAAATACAGATTGCAACCAGCTTCATTTCTTTTCCTTCAATTTTTTTATTCAGGTATTCCGGTGTTCGTCCTACCATCAGGCCACAAATGAATACTGCCAGAATGACATACATGACCATATTCATAAGGCCAACACCCTTACCACCGAAAACACAGTTAAGCATCATATGTAGTAGCGGAACTAATCCCCCTAGAGGAGTCAACGTATCATGCATGTTATTAACCGTACCGGTTGTAAAGGAAGTTGTTACCGTCGTAAACAAAGCTGATTGTGGAACACCAAAACGTACTTCTTTTCCTTCCATACTTCCCTGACTCTGGTCTATACCCATCTCTTGGATTACTGGATTACCTGCCATTTCTGATTGGTAACAAATAGTAAGTCCAATCAGGAAAATAATCGCCATTGCACCAAAGATAACTGCACCCTGACGTCCAAAAATTACTTTCTTTTGGGCTGTTCCCGGCAATACCTGTACATTCATGGCAACTTTCTCTGCTTTTTTCTCTTTTCTTTTATCATGAAGCATATGTCCAAAAGTAACCACGCAGGCACCCGGCAAGAGCATCATAGATATCATTTCTATAATATTGCTGATTACCGTAGGGTTTTCAAACGGCGTAGTTGAGTTTGCTCCAAAGAATCCACCGCCATTCGTTCCCAAATGTTTAATGGATTCCAGAGCTGCTACCGGTCCCACTGCAATATCCTGGAAATTTCCTTCCAAAGTTTCAATTGTAAAGTTTCCTTGTAACGTCTGTGGTGTCCCCTGGCTTACCAATAATAACCCGACTATAAAAGATGCTGGAATTAAAATTCTTGTGGTAATTCTTACCATATCTTCATAGAAATTTCCAATTTTCTTTCCAGCCAGTCCTCGGCAAAAAGCCATACATGCTGCATAACCCGTTGCAGCTGATGTAAACATCATAAAAATAATGACACACATTTGTGCCACATAAGAAAGACCGCTTTCTCCTGAGTAATGCTGCAGGTTTGTATTAGTCATAAAGCTGATAATCGTATTAAAGGAAAGTGTTGGCTCCATATTAGAAATCCCATTCGGATTCAAAAACAGGATGCTTTGCAGTCTTAAAATTGCATATCCTACAAATACCATAACTGCATTTACCAAGAGCAAGGTCAATGCATATTTCTTCCATCCCATATCTTCGCCCTTAATTCCACAAACTTTATAGATGCAGCGATCAATCGGGTTAAAAACTTTATCCGCAAAAGTCTTTTGTTTTGTTGCGATATGGTACATATATTTTCCCATCGGAATGACCAGTATCACAAAAATCGCAAGTGTCAAAATAATCTGTAACATGTCTTCTCCTCCTAGTTATTTTCACCAGCTCTTTACAATTTTTCTGGATTTATCAATGCATACACCAGATAAATCCCAATCCCGGCAATCATAACACCTAAAACAATCATATCCATTTTGCTTTCATCCTCCTATTTTTCTTTTGGTTTGATCTGCCAGTCGCAAAAATCTGCAAATGCCTTCACCAAGCCAAAACATCCTAATAAAATTGCTATCATGAATACATCCATCATAATTTCCTTCCTCCTTTGCAACTTTTCCATGCATTATCATAGTCCTTTTTCTCTTAATATGACATAAATCTTTCCAGCCACAGTTTAAGATGCAATAAAGATTAGACCCACCCGAAAATCAAAGACATTGGTAAGGCAAAAATAATTGTAATTGCACAAACAGCACATAACACGATCAAAGGCATTCCTACAAAGATGGAAAAAAAGCCAAGAATCGGATGATGCCATAAAAATTTTTCTGCACGAACTTCAAAATCATATTCACACTTTTTAATCGCTTTTATAATACTCACATCATTCACCCCATTTCTTTTTACACATCAAGAATACCGCAGAATATATTAAATAGGGGAAAGCATATTTCCGTTCAAATTAAAATTTCATAAGAAATATAAAATTCTTTCATCTAAAGCAGTTCATAGGATTTTTTTATTGCATAGATGGCAACATAAAAAGGACTTCTTTGCACGCATATCTTTCTAGTTTTTACAAAAAAATGAGACTGCCACATGATACCTGAACCATGTACAGTCTCGCACTTTTTCAATATTTTATTGATTCTATTTTGATTTTTTCCTTCCCATTTCCGTAAGAACTTTCCGAAACTGAAAATAAAATAACACCGCAGTAAATGTTACAGCAAAAAAGTCTGCAATCGGTTCCGCTAGATAAACCGCCATTGTCTGATTAGATGTCCAGATATGTGGCACGATATAAATGAGAGGAAGTAACAAAATAAACTTTCTCATTACTGCTACAATAATCGAAGATTTTGCATTTCCAATCGACATAAATGTCATTTGACATGCTATTTGAATTCCGAACAGTAGCATACTTGCCATATAAATCCGCAATGCATCTTTTGTAAAAACAATCAATGCAGAGTCTGAGGTAAACATTGCTGCAAATACCTGTGGGAACAACATAACCAGCCCCCATAAAAGAGTAGAATAAACAAGGCTCGATTTTAAAAGCAGCCAAAATGCACCCTTTACACGTTCTTTGTTTCCAGCGCCATAATTATAACTAATGATTGGCTGTGCTCCTTGTCCAACTCCCTGAAGCGGTAACATTGCAAATTGCATAACACTGGTCAATATCGTCATAGCTCCTACTGCAATATCTCCACCATATTTCAAAAGAGAGGAATTAAAACAAACCGAAATAATACTCTCACTAGACTGCATGATAAACATAGATGATCCAAGTGCCAGACACGGAAGAATGATTTCTTTTTTTAATCCCATATTCTCTTTTTTTATTCGCAAAGTCGTTTTTTTTCCAAAAAGGAAGGTAAGAATCCATATGCAGGAACATGCCTGTGAAATAATTGTTGCAAGTGCTGCTCCCCGCACTCCCATTTTTAATCCAAAAATGAAAATTGGATCTAATATAATATTAACAACTGCACCAATTAAAACTGAAAGCATTCCCGTTTTTGCAAATCCCTGTGCTGTAATAAATGCATTCATTCCCAATGTCAGTTGTACAAAGATCGTACCAATCGAATAAATATTCATATACTGAGTCGCATATTCGATTGTATTGCCACTTGCACCAAATGCAAGAAGCATATTCTGGTTCCAAAGCAACAAAATCACTGTCAAAACCGCCGAAATGATCAACTGCATTGCGAAACAGTTTCCAAGAGTTTTCTCTGCTTTTTCTTTGTCTCCCTTTCCCATGAATATGGAAGCACGCGGTGCACCTCCATTTCCCACAAGTGCTGCAAACGCTGATACTAACATAATCAAAGGCATACAGACACCTACTCCAGTCAGCGCCAACGCACCTTCTTTTGGTATATGTCCAATATACATACGGTCAACGATATTATAAAGCATATTGATTAATTGTGCGGCTACCGTTGGAAGTGCCAAACGCATTAAAAGCTTTCCCAATGGTTCTTTTGCCAGAAAGTCTTTCTCATTATTCATTATCCATTCTCCTCTTCATTGCGTTCATTGTATTTTCTACCATTCGGTCATTTAACTTGATGTACAACCTGCGCTCCTCTTCTGAAAAACCACGAAATAACTCTTTCTCAAATTCATTTTGAGTACTTTCGATAAGGTCAGTGATTGGTTTTGCCTCTGCTAACAGTGATAAATGAATTTTTCTTCGATCCTTTTGATCCTGTTCCCTTTCAAGCATTCCTTTCTGAATCAGACTGTCCACTGCAAGAGATACATTCCCTTTGGAAAGTTTTCGCAGTTCTACAATATCTCCTGCTGTATCTTTTCCCGGATTATTATGCAGAAAACTGATAATCTTTCCTTCAATCAGCGTCAATTGATATTTCCCACAAATCATTTTAATCATCCTGTCATGCAGTTTCACCATTCCATGAACGGTCATCAGAAAGTCAGTTGCCCCTGCCATACAACCCCTCCTTTTTCGTTTCTTTTAAAACTGTTCTTTTTAGAACTTTTAATATTATAACGCTTTATAAAAAAATGTCAAGTAAAAATATAGCTTGATTTTTACTAAAAAAGCACATAGATAAATTTCTACATGCTTTAACATTTTTATAAAATTATATCATTTTTTCTCCATCCAATACTTTTCATTCAACAATTGTTGACTCTATCAAAGGGGAATTTGTCATCAATATCCGTGATTGATTCCAAACAAATTTAGAGGCAACTCTTTTTTCAATCAGAGGGGTTGATTTTTAATACTTTTTTATTAGCATCCTCCCCGTTTTATGAAAAAATCAATTGTACAAGTAAAAGAAAAACAAAAATACCAATAAAATAAGAAAGTGGCATTTTAATATAATTCTTTTTAAAAACGCTCTTTTCATTAAAAATTTTTGTTATTCCCATATCAACAGCAACTACTAAAGCCATACACACAATAGCTGATAACAATGTATAAATAATCTGCATAGACAATCCTCCTTTTTCTACTAAAAGTTATCCTTTTTTATAAATGCTTCCAACGGATAAAAATAAATAAACTAATCAGAAAATAATAACAGGCAGAAATTCCTAAGCCATCATGATATATCTGTTCCAAAGAATACTCTCTTATCAATCCTAACACAATACTAGCCCCTAAAAGACATGCCGGAATAACTAAGTACAACAGGGCAAACACTTGTTTTTTTGTTTTTTTGTTTTTTCATTCATTTTAACATCACCTATTCTTACATTTTTTATCTCCCATGACTTTTATAAACTGTAAATGCTCGTTTTCCAATCCTTTATTCTCGCTTTTTGTTATTTTTATTAACAATCATAAGAGAATCCACATATTGTTTTGCTTCTACTAAATCCATACCGGTAATCTCTCTCACTTTTTTCACAGCTTCTACTTCCTTACCACTATTTTTAAAATGAAGAATAAGTTCTTTATCTTCGTCAGATATATAATATGTTGCTAACTGGTTATTTCCGGTCATTTTACACAAAGCATCAATCTGTTTCTGCTGTGCCTTTATTTGTTTTTTCAATTTATCAATTTTATATAAACATAAAATTCCTATGATGATTATTAGTAAGTATGCCATAAATAAATCTCCTCCTACATGAATTCAAACTTTGCAGCCAAATCAGGATAACCGATTTTTATACATTTTATAAATTGATTTCTTTCTTTTACCACCCAATTACAATAAGCAAATAGCATAACAAAAAAAGCAAACACGAAAACAACGAGTACAGATATGACAGCGATAAATTTGTCTTCAATATTTATTATATTAAAGATAAACATTGTCAAAAACATAAGTGTTAAAAAAATAGTGAGCCGCTTAAAGGTTTTGAGTCTTGCATGATATAGATTGGAAACCATCTGAAAAATCCCATCAACTTCTTCATAAGAATATAAACCGGTTTTCAATTTATTCTGCATCTTCTTATCTAAGCCTTTGTTCCACCAATATCTCATATTGTATGACATAGCATTTTCTCCTTTGACATCAAAGTTTATAACTCATTTTCCGTTCTATACTCTTTTACCGGTTTTAAATATGCAGTTGATATTTCTCGCCTTAAAGTACAGTTCTATTTCTTTTTTTAGGTCCTCAATTTCTTCTTGTGGAAAGTTAAAATCATCCAGCCAAATCATCATGCTTTCTTTTTCAT
>OLRL01000779.1_pt1 | contig 16683 bp, 15 predicted proteins | sample 1643201 | NCBI WGS metagenome assembly OLRL01 (sample SAMEA3136649, study PRJEB25190) | human gut metagenome | biome: human gut; feature: human-associated habitat; material: faeces | place: Austria | collected 2013
TTGTCTTACCTGTTCCTGAAAGACCGAAGAAGATTGCTGTGTTCTCTCCGTTCATATCTGTATTTGCTGAACAGTGCATAGAAGCGATTCCCTTTAATGGAAGGTAATAGTTCATCATAGAGAACATACCTTTCTTCATTTCTCCACCATACCATGTGTTTGCAATTACCTGCTCACGTGTTGTGATGTTGAAGATTGCTGCTGTTTCAGAATTTAATCCTAATTCTTTGTAGTTTTCAACTTTTGCTTTTGATGCGTTGTATACTACGAAGTCTGGTTCGAAGTTTTCAAGTTCTTCATCAGTTGGACGGATGAACATGTTTTTAACAAAATGTGCCTGCCATGCAACTTCCATGATGAAACGGATTGCCATACGTGTATCTGCATTTGTTCCGCAGAATGCGTCTACAACAAAAAGTCTCTTATTTGAAAGTTCTTCCAAAGCGATTGCTTTTACAGCATCCCATGCTTCCTGTGTAGCAGGGTGATTATCGTTCTTATATTCGTCAGATGTCCACCATACTGTGTCTTTGGAATTTTCATCCATTACGATAAATTTGTCTTTTGGTGAACGGCCTGTATAAATACCTGTCATTACATTGACTGCTCCAAGTTCACTTTCCTGTCCTTTTTCAAAACCTTCTAATTCCGGTTTTGTCTCTTCTTCGAATAATACTTCATAAGAAGGGTTGTACACAATCTCTGTAGTACCGGTAATACCATACTTAGTTAAATCGATTTTTGCCATCTTGATCAACCTCTCTTTTCAAATTTAATGTTTATTTTCAACATTTGCATCCATTATCACATTTTTTTTGCAAGAAGTCAATAGTGAATTATTTAACAATGAAAAATTTTATCCAGTACAGTTAAATATTCAAAATCTTTTTCACCATTTCTTCCATAAATTCCGGATCACATTCTCTTGTATGCAATATTGGAGCATGATTCAAATCTTTGACCGCCTTCGGAATATCTGTACAAGATACTGCCCGCAATTCCTCTACAAGCGTAAATTCATCCTGCTCTTTATACGCTTCTTCATCAATTGCAGTCATAACACTTTTTACAAATTTAAATGGACTTGCTGTAGATGCAATCACCATTTTACGTGTATCTCCTGTATTTTCTTTGTATACATCACTTACATGAGCTGCAACTGCCGTATGTGTATCTACTATATATCCCGTCTCCTCATAGAGTTTCCGAATCTTTTCTTTTACTTGCTGCTCTGTTGCATATCCAGCGCTAAAATCATGCAACATGTTTTTCATATCCTCATCGATTTCATATACGCCTTGCGATTTTAAAGCGCGCATAAGATCAGATGTTTGATCTGCATCTTGACCGGTAATCAAATAAACCAACCTTTCCAAATTACTGGAGATCAGAATGTCCATAGATGGGGATGTTGTTAAGATAAACTCCCTATTTCTATCGTATGTTCCGGTCTCAAAGAAATCAAATAATACCTTATTTTCATTGGATGCACAGATCAGTTTTGCAATCGGCACACCCATCTGTTTCGCATAATATGCAGCCAATATATTTCCGAAATTTCCTGTCGGAACTGTAACATTTATTTCTTCTCCAACCACGATTTCCTCATTTTGTAAAAGCTTTGCGTATGCATATACATAATATACAATCTGAGGTACCAATCGACCGATATTGATGGAATTTGCAGAAGAAAACTGAAAGCCTTTCTCCTGCATCCATTTCCCCAGTTCTTTGTTCTCAAAGATTGCTTTCACACCGCTTTGCGCCTCATCAAAATTCCCATGAATCGCAACAACCGCTGTATTCTCTCCTTTTTGGGTAACCATTTGAAGTTCTTGTACTTTACTTACTCCATTTTTCGGATAGAAAACTATGATTCTTGTTCCTTCCACATCTGCAAAACCTGACAATGCAGCTTTTCCGGTATCTCCGGATGTAGCTGTCAATATGACAATCTCATTTTTTACATGGTTTTTCTTTGCAGAAGTAATCAGAAGATGTGGTAAAACAGATAAGGCCATATCTTTAAACGCAATCGTTGCTCCGTGAAATAATTCCAAATAATAGTTTCCATCTGCTTTTACAAGAGGCGCTATTTCCTCTGTATCAAACTTCGAATCATATGCTTTTTCTATGCATTCCTTTAATTCTTCTTCAGAAAAATCTGTAAAAAATTCCTTCATCACCTCATAGGCAGTCTCCTGATATGACATATCTTTCAGTTGTTCCATAGAGATTCCTAGTTTGGGAATCTCTACCGGAACAAAAAGTCCACCGTCTTCTGCCAATCCTTTTAAGATGGCTTCTGAAGCAGTTACTGTTAACTCATTATTTCTTGTACTTTTATACAACAAATCCATTCTGACACCTTCTTTTTTTTCTAAGCTTGCTTTTTCTCTTTCTTAAATAGAATGAATCCCAATGCACTTACCGCCATCAAAATTGGATAAAAAAGATATGGCATAATCGCAAACGGAGTCAATCCTGTCAAAGATGCCGCTGATAACAATTGGGCTCCATATGGAATAATCCCCTGTCCTACCGAGGTGAAAATATCCAATAGCGATGCCGAACGTTTTGCATCAATATCAAACTCTTCACAAATCTCTTTTGCGATTGGACCAGTCATTACGATTGCCACCGTGTTATTTGCAGTACAAGCGTCTACCAAAAGAGAAAGTCCGGCAATTCCAAGTTCGCCTCCTTTTTTCCCTCTGATATTGCTTTTGATCAGATTTAGAATAAATTGAATTCCACCATATTCTTTTACTAATGAGACGATACATGCAACAACAATCGAAATAACCGTAATGTCATACATACCTGTCACTCCACCACCGATTGCTGTAAAAATCTCTCCTGCCGCAAGCGCTCCTGTAGATACCCCAACAATTACAGAAAGTACAATTCCTGTTATTAACACAAGAAATACATTAAAACCAACCAAAGCTCCTACGAGCACAACAACGTACGGAAGAATCTGCCATACATTGTATGTCAATTTATCTGTAATTTCGTAGGCGCCATTCATCGTAATCACTAAGAAGATTACAATCGTGACAATCGCTGCCGGAAGAACAATAAAAAAGTTCGCCTTGAACTTATCTTTCATCTCACATCCTTGTGTCTTGACCGCTGCAATTGTTGTATCTGATATCATAGATAAATTATCACCAAACATTGCTCCACATACAACCGCACCAATACAAACAGCCATAGGAAATTGCGTTTTCTCACTAATTCCAACTGCAATCGGCGCTAATGCCGCGATCGTTCCCATAGAAGTTCCCATAGAAACAGAAATGAAACATCCAATGATAAACAATCCTACAACTGCGATATTGGAAGGTAAAATTGACAAACCAAAATTCACGGTACTCTCTACTCCGCCCGCCGCAGTAACTGCACTGGAGAAGCCTCCGGCACATAAAAAGATTAAGCACATGGTAATGATATTTTCATCTCCAACGCCTTTTGAAATTACTTGAATCTTATCTCCAAAACTCAAATTTTTATTTTGCAGAAATGCTACGAAAAGAGCAATCAAAAATGCTACAATTGCAGGCATTGCATAAAAATCCCCTGTGATGATTCCTGCTCCTAAAAAGATTACTAAAAATACGCCGATCGGCAAAAGCGCCACGGCTCTTCCTTTTTTCTGTTCCATTTGTCTTTTCACTCCATTCCTTTTTCTCTTACCAAGGCTGCATTGCTCCGCCTTCTTCTGCCGGACGGCAGTTTCTTGCAAAGATGTTCAGACAACCTTTCTGCTCTTTTAATGGAGGACATACCCATTTTTCTCTTCTTACTGCAAGTTCTTCATCGGATACACAAAGTGTTGCTTCTCCTTTGATCGTATCAAGAATAATCTCGTCGCCTTCTTCAACAAGTGCGATTACACCACCGTCATATGCCTCCGGCGATACATGACCAACAATTGCACCAAAGTTGAATCCTGAGAATCTTGCATCTGTGATCAAACCTACACTTGTATGTAATCCAAGACCGATCAATGCGTCAATACTAAGCATCAACTCTTTCATACCTGGAGCGCCTTTACATCCCTCATAACGAATTACAATGATATCGCCCGGCACAATTTTTCCGGAGTTGATTGCTTCAAATGCATCTCTGTCTCCATCAAATACCTTTGCTTTTCCTTTGATGTATTTCACAGATTCCGGCACTCCTGTCGGTCTTACGATTGCGCCATTCGGGGCAATATTTCCACGTAATACTTTTAATCCCGGCTCTTTGAATAATGGTTTTTCCAAACTATGGATGACTTCGTTTGGTTTTGCTTCGATTTTGCTCAAGAACTCTCCAAGCTTGATTCCTGTCATCATCGGTACATCTTTGTAAAGTTTACTTTCCAACATTTTTAATACGTTTGGAACACCGCCTGCATAATGGAAATCAACTACAGTGAATGGTCCGCTTGGGATTACTGCATTGATACATGGTATTTCTTCCGCATATTTCTCAAAATCTTCCAATGTAATATCAATACCAAGTTCGTATGCCATTGTAAGAATATGAAGCACCGCATTTGTAGAACCAGCTACCGCCATATCAAACATAATGGAGTTTAGGAGTACTTCTTTTGTAATCAAATCAGAAGGCTTTCTTCCGGATTTCACAAGTTCTACCGCATATTTTCCTGCCGCTCTTGCCTGACGAAGTTTTTTATTATCAGAAGCTGGTACTGTTGCAGTTCCCGGCATTACAAGGTTAAATACTTCCCCTAACATCTGCATAGTATTAGCTGTTCCCATAGATGGACATGCTCCAAAAGATGGACAAACTGCTTCTTCTAATTCATCTAAATATGCTTCTCCTGCCCCTGAGAATCTTGCCACATCTAAGTCCGCTTCTACAATTGCTTTTCCACAATGATGTCCCGGCTGCATAGAACCTCCGGTTACTACCATAGATGGAATATCTAGTCTTGCTGCCGCAAGATAACATCCGGCAATGATATTATCACAAGACGCAATCATTACAAGTCCGTCGAAATTATGAACTCTTGTTACAAATTCTACAGACATAGCTACAATATCTCGTCCGACTTGCTCGTATTTTAATTCTTCTGCACCATTTGCAATGTTTCCACAAGTTGCAGGAATTCCGAATTCTACCGGCACTCCGCCTGCTTCCCAAATTCCCTGTTTTACTGCTTCTGCAATCTGTCTCAAATGTGCACTTCCCGGAGAACCTTCCATAAATGAATTCGGTACTCCAATGTGTGGTTTTTTGCGGATATCTTCATCTGAATATCCTGCTGCTTTCATCATAACTCGTCTATGCGCCGCCTCCGGCCCGTTCCAATATTCCTGTGCCATTGTTTTTCTCCTCCTAATTCCTCTTATTCCTCTTATTCCCAAACAGTTCCTACACCCTGCGCAAGAGCCTTGTCATAAATCTTTTTCGCTGTCACAAGATCCTGTGTTCCAATTCCAACTGTCTTAAATACAATGATCTCCTCATCATTTTCTCTTGCGACTACTTTTCCTAAAAGAACATCTCCCAAATCGCCTGTAAAATCTTCTTTTGTAATCGTTCCATCTTCCAGCGGAATTAAAATATCTCCGGCTTCTGATAATACTGCATCTACAGAATCAAAATAGATCTTTGATGCTCTTGTAAGAATCACCGGGTCCATCTCCTGCATATGTGGCTGATAAGATCCAACACAGCTTACTGTAGCTCCTTTTTTAATCTTCGTTCCATCAAAAACAGGTTTTGATGATGGTGTAACTGTTACCACAAGATCTGCATCTTCTACCGCATCATCTGCGCTTACTGCTGCCACCACTTTTGTTCCGTAAGCAGCAAGTTCTTCATTCATCTTCTCCACAAATGCCTGTAATCTTTCCTGATTCAAGTCATATACTTTCACTTCTTCTAGATCACGAACTGCCATCATGGCTTCCAACTGAGTTGCTGCCTGGCCTCCCGTTCCGATCATCGCACCTTTTTTCGCATCTTTTCTTGCTAACACATCAAAAGCTGCTCCCGAAGCTGCTCCTGTACGAAGCTGTGTCACATAAGTTCCATCTAAAACAGAAACAACTACTCCTGTTGTTCCATCAATCAAAAGCACCTGAGCCGGTGTAGATGGAAGTCCCTTATCAATGTTCTTCGGAAATACATTGACAATTTTGATTGCAGAGCAATCCATTTCTTCTACATAAGATGGCATAAATAAAAATGCACCGTCATGTTTCGGCGCACTAATATTTGTACGCAACGGTACTACGCTTTTACCTTCTGAAAATAAACGAAAAGCTTCCTTATCAGCTTCTACTGCCTCTTTCATTGAAAATACTTGCTTAATGTTTTCTCGTGATAATAATAACATCGTTTTCCTCCTCATACCCTATGAATTTCGAATCAAACATGAACTTCAAACTGTTCCTACGATTCAAAGAAAGGTGCCTCTATTCGAGAGACACCCTCTAATCTTTTATTTACATTTTTGATTCGTATAATTTACAAGACCTCCTGCAGCAATTAATTTCTGCATGAATTCCGGGAAAGGCTGCCCCTGAAATTCAGTCCCTTTCGTATGATTATATATCTTTCCGCTGTCAAAGTCTACCTCTATTTTATCTCCCGCATCAATTCCTCTTGCCGCTTCCGGACATTCGATGATCGGAAGTCCGATATTGATTGCATTTCTATAAAATATTCTTGCAAACGTTTCTGCAATCACACAGCTCACACCTGCTTCTTTCAAACATAATGGAGCATGTTCTCTTGAAGATCCACACCCAAAATTTTTATTGGCAACGATTAGATCTCCCGGCTGTACTTTTTTCACAAACTCCGGATCCAAATCTACCATCGCATGTTTGGCAAGTTCTTTTCCATCAAAAGAATTTAAATACCTTGCCGGAATGATCACATCGGTATCCACATTATCCCCATACTTAAATACATGTCCTAACGCTTTCATTACTGCTCACCTGCTTTCTCCGGATTGGCTATATATCCTGCAATAGCGCTTGCTGCCGCTGTCTCTGGGGAAGCAAGATAGATCAATGAATCTACATGTCCCATTCGGCCTACAAAGTTACGATTTGTTGTAGATACACATTTCTCACCTGCCGCTAAGACTCCCATATGACCTCCCATACACGGCCCGCAACTCGGTGTGTTAAAGGTACAGCCTGCTTCTACAAAAGTTGTTACAAGCCCCTCTTCGATACATTGCAAATAAATCTTCTGCGTTGCCGGTATGACCATAACTCGAACGTCCGGATGTACTTTCTTTCCTTTTAAAATCGAAGCCGCTCTTCGCATATCTTCCATTCTTCCATTGGTACAAGAACCAATCACCACTTGATCGATCTTGATTGGTTCCATCGCTTCCACCTCATCAATTGTCTTCGCATTGCCTGGAAGATGTGGAAACGCTACTGTCGGACGGACTTGCGAAAGATCTACTTCCACAATCTCATCATACTCCGCATCTTCATCTGCCGTATAGATCTTATACGCTTTTTCAGAATGTTCTTTCATATACTGTTCTGCCTTTTCATCTACCGGAAAGATTCCATTCTTTGCTCCTGCTTCGATTGCCATATTCGCCATCGTAAAGCGATCATCCATGGAAAGATTTGCAATACCGTCTCCCACAAATTCCATAGACTTATACAGCGCGCCGTCCACACCGATTCTTCCTATAATATGTAAAATGATGTCCTTACCGCTTACATATTTACTTGGCTTTCCTGTTAAGACAAACTTTATCGCGCTCGGGACTTTAAACCATAACTCTCCTGTCGCCATCCCTGTAGCGATATCCGTTGTTCCGACTCCGGTAGAAAACGCACCCAACGCACCGTAAGTACAGGTATGAGAATCTGCGCCAATAATACATTCTCCTGCTACCACAATCCCTTTTTCCGGTAAAATAGCATGCTCAATTCCCATTTGCCCGATTTCAAAATAATGTTTCAAACACTGACATTTTGAAAACTCACGGATTGATTTTGCATTCTCTGCAGATTTGATATCTTTATTCGGAGTAAAATGATCCGGAACCAATACAACTTTTTCCTTATCAAATACTCGGTCTGCCATCTTATAAAATACCGGAACAGCCATTGGTCCTGTAATATCATTGGCCATTACAACATCCAGTTTTGCTTCTATTAACTGTCCTGCAACTACGGACTCAAGTCCCGCATGGGCTGCAAGGATTTTCTGCGTCATCGTCATTCCCATTGCTTTTGTCCTCCTCATCATGTGTTCTTACTATTATATCATGAGCGTAAAACAGATGACAAGGTGCGTTCTTAACCACTTTACCACTACGCTGCGATAAGTTTTTCATAATATTTGTTTAATTTCGCTGCCTGTTGACGTACGTCTCTTTCCAAAGCACGCTCTCTTCCGTTCCATGTGAGAACCGGAATCTGTTTTTCTAAAATGGAACGTATGAGTTCCCGAAATTCTCGTTGAGTTCTGCCTTTATAGACATCTTTACGGTCTTCCAGCCAATCTTCATATACCGGAATATCACGGAGCAATACCGGAATTTCCGTTGATAATGCTTCTAGTACAACGATTCCCTCAGTCTCTTCATAAGATGGAAAGAAAAAGAGATCACAACTACTGTATGCCTGCATCAATTCTTCTTTTGGAACATATCCTGCAAAAGTCAGATTTGGAAGTTTCGTATGTACTGCTTTTCTTACCTTCGCCGGAATCTGAATATCCGGTGTAAATCCAAACCAGATAAACTGATATTCCGGCATTGTTTTTGCCAGTTCTACAAAATCTAAAATTCCTTTTCTTTCAAAATACAATCCCACAGACATCACCACTTTATCCGATGATTTCAATCCATATTTTTTTCGAAACTCTTCTCTTACCAACGTATTTTTGTAGAAAAGATCTGTATCTACGCCATTGGAAATCGCATGGATCGGCTTTTTGATTCCATAGCTTTCCAATAATTTTTTCGAATACTCTGTCGGTGTCAAAATTAAGTCTCCTGTGCAGTAACACTTTTTAATCCACCATTTGAATAATGGAGCAATCAAATTAGATCCTTTGAAGGAATTTCGAAAATCCTCTTTCGTAGAATGTGCATGGTAGACTACCTTTTTTCCATTCTTCTTCGCCAATTTTGCCATACGGTAATCGCTTGGAAAAATCGTATTGATATGAATGACATCATAATCCTCCTGCGGATTTTCTGTCACTTCCACACCGTTACTTAAAAGCGCCTCTTTTTGCATCGCCATCGCTTTTCCCACACCGCTTTTAGATACGATTTGCTGATTTTTCGCATATAGTAATACTTTCATATTGAAATACCCCTTTCCAAGACGCCGCTTTATAAATAGAGGCAATCTTTTTTCCAAATATGTCTGTTCCATAATTCTCTGCAATTTTCTTGCTGTGTTCTCCTGCTTGTTTTAACCATTCTTCATTGTAAATATGATCTCTTACATATTTTGCAAAGCGATAAATATCGTTATAAGAATAGCCATTACCGCCTTCCTCCAACACGCCATACAGACACGGATCCTTTCTGCAGATGAGTGGAAGTCCGCTTGCAGCTGCCTCGATATAAGTCAGCCCCTGTGTCTCGCTTGTGGACGCACATACAAATACGTCTCCCAAACGATAATAGGTCTTCACGTCTTCCGGCTTTACCATTCCAACAAATGTTACATAATCGCAAAGTCCCAACTCCTCAGTCAATGCTTCCAAACTCTCTCTTGCCGGTCCTCCTCCAACAATCAAAAGCTTGATATGTTCTTCTGTTTTCACAAGTTCCTTCATCCCATACAGTAACTCATCAATTCTTTTTTCAAATCCCAATCTTCCAAGACTCAGCAATACTCTATCTTCTTTTTGAATACCAAGTTTCTTCTTTAAGCTTTCTACTTGCTCATTTGAAACTGTTTCTTTAAATTTTTCTAAATGAATCCCCGTCGGAATAATCTCAATGTCTTGTGTTACGCCGTATTCCTGCAATGTATGTTCTACTTTTTTCGTTGGAGCGATGAGCAGATCGACTGATTTTAGTCTTCCTTTCATCCATTTTGCTAACGCAGCTCTTCCAATTCGTTTACCGAGAGGAATGTATTCTGTATACTGTTCATATAAAGTATGATATGTATGTACCAAACTTGCCCCTGTTGCCTCCGCAATTCGTTTTGCATATCCATAACTAAAAAATTCACATTGGCTATGCACCACATCCGGATTCCATTCGATCAATTCTTTTACCATAACATTGGCTCTGGAAAACGGAACTCTTACCTCTGGATAAATATGAGACGGCATAGATTTTACATAATAAACATTTTCTTCCTGATGAGAACTACTATTCGTCGAAACGGTAAGAATTCTCACTTCGTGCCCCTGTTTTCTTAATTCTGTTTCCAAATTTGTAATAGATGTCACAACCCCGTTGATTGATGGTTTATATAAATCTGTTGTAATCAATATCTTCATCGTATTGTCCTCCCTTTCTCCCTTTAGACAACATAGTTCAACATTTCCTGTATCCATGTGCCTGCATACACAAGCGCCAGACTATACATCGCAATCGATGCCGGTTTCCCAAGTAATATAATTGTTGCAAACTTTTTCCATGTCATTCTTGTAAGACCTGCAATTAAGCAAAGCACATCGTCCGGTGCACATGGAAAGAAAATTGCAAATGCAAAAAACTTGTCAAACTTCTTACCTTTTTCAAGCCATCCGATATATTTTTCATAAGTTTCTTCTTTTACAAAATACTTCACAAAACATTGTCCATATCTTCTTGCCAAATAAAAATTAATCATAGAACCCGCTACAATACCAATATAATTATATAGAAGTCCATGCCATGCGCCGAATATTACAACGCCTGCGCCACATGTAATCCCTCCCGGTATAATAGGAAGCACTACTTGAACCATTTGAATAGTAATGAATAATAACGGTCCCCATATCCCACTTTTCTTCACGAGCATTTCCAGTTTATCCCTGTCTGTCAAAAGCCCTGTCTTCACTCCATATATGGTAAGAACAACGATCACGCTCAAACTGACAATTGTTGCGATATTCAATAACTTTCTCGTCTTCTCTCTCGTCATATTTCTTCCCCCTTTGTCTATATATCTATCATACCAGGATATCGTTAAGGCTTTTTAATGACTTTATTAAGACTTTTTGAAGATTGAAAATCCAATTCTTAAGATAATTTTGCGAAAAAAGATACAAAAAAAGTAAGTTGTTCTAATTTTCACCGAAAACTAGAAAGCAACTTACTTTCATAATTACTTGCTTCTTTTATTTTTCAATTTTTCTTCCACACAGTTTTTGTGCTCTTGCAATCGCTTCATCAGTATGCGCAACAAAATTCTTCCGACCAACCGCATCTACAAATCCTGCTTTTTCCATCATCTTCATCGGTTGTTCTCTTACATGAGAAAACACAAGTGTAACATGATGTTTTTGACAGGCTCTATGTACTTCTTGTAATTTGCGTAAAGCAGACACATCCATTGCCGGCACTGTTCTCATACGCATAATCACAACTTTCGTATCTTTATCCAACGTAACTTGAAGAAACTGATCTGCTACCACAAAGAACATTGGTCCCTCCACTTCATATACTAAAGTTCCCTCCGGAACGACCCGAAGTCCTTCCTGCTCCTCTTCTACATACGTCCAGCCTCGTACTTCTGCTACGTCCGACATTCTTTTTAAGAAAAGAACTGCTGCGAGGACAAGTCCGAATTCTATTGCAACTACAAGGTCAAACACTACTGTAAGAACAAATGTAATGATCAATACTGCAATATCGCTCTTTGGTGATGTTTTCACCAAATCCACAAATTCTCGGAAACCACACATATTGTAAGCTACCATAAATAAAATGGCCGCAATTGTCGGCATTGGAATCAACGCAGCATATGGCATCAACACAACAAGAATCAATACCAACACAATAGAATGTACCATTCCGGCAATTGGACTTCTTCCGCCGTTTTTAATATTTGCCGCTGTTCTGGCAATCGCACCTGTTGCCGGAATTCCGCCAAATAAACCGGAAGCAATATTTCCTGCTCCCTGTGCTACAAGTTCCACATTCGGATTGTGTCTATCCCCGATCATTCCATCTGCAACTACACACGACAATAACGATTCAATCGCTGCCAATATCGCAATTGTAAATGCATCCGGCAAGACATTTTTCACAAGCGCCATATCAAATACCGGAAGTTGAGGCATTGGAAGCTTATTGGAAATATCGTAAAGACTTCCAATCGTATTGACATCCAGTTTTGCAAATTTCACGATTGCTGCCGTTACAAGCACCGCAATCAAAGATGCTGGTATCTTGGCATTCAATTTCGACCAAACGATCTGGATTGCCAATGCCAATACACCGATCAACAACGCCGTCACATTCAGCGTTCCGAATGTTGCAAAACATTCTTTTAATTTCTCCATCGTCTCAATCGGACTGTTTTGAAACGTCAATCCAAAGAAATCTTTCAATTGTCCGATTACAATCGTCACCGCAATTCCTGCTGTAAATCCAGTAACGATCGTATGTGGAATAAAACGAATCAAAGCCCCAAACTTCAAGATTCCCATTAAAATCAAAATTATTCCTGCAAGAATGGTTGCTACGATCAAGCCTTCCATTCCTTTTGTTGCAACAATTCCTGCGACAATGGTCGCAAATGCTGCTGTTGGACCAGAAATCTGTACTCGGCTTCCACCAAGCGCCGCGATCACAAATCCGGCGATAATTGCTGTATAAATCCCCTGCTCCGGTCCTACTCCGGATGCAAGCGCTAATGCAATAGATAGTGGCAATGCTATAATCGCCACAATCACTCCAGCAACCAAATCTTTTACAAATTGATCCATTGAATACTGTTTTAATGCCGTTACTAATTTCGGCATAGATTCTTCCCTCATCACTCTACGCTCTCTTTCCTTCCGATTATTTTTTCTTTCTTAAATCATGTTCTTTTCTCAAATATTCCCTTAAATCATCCATTGCTTCACTATGTTTTCTTGATTTCATTCTTGGGAATGCATGAAGGATTCTTCTTACACTTCTTGCATTTTTAAACTTAATATCCCGATATTTTTCACGTAATTCCTCTGCACGCTCTTTTAATTCATCGGTATATTCCTGCATATCTTCCGCAATATCTTCTCTTCGTTCCATTGCTTCCAACACATTCTCAGAAATATTTGCTCCCAATTCATCTGAAATTTTACGTAGTTCAGCCGCAATTTCTTCCATTTTTGCAAGATGACGATTCATCTGCAGAATGTTCGTAACAGTCACATACAAGTCTGCAAGTATCCCTATTCCAAGCAGAATAAGAACTGTTGTCCCTAACCATCTTGGAAGAAATTTTACTCCCTTAAAAATGAACGGATGAATCCATTTTACAATTACTACACAAGCAACACCCCAAATCAAAGAAAACAATAAACATACGTATCCATTCAAATTCAGAGGCATATTGGAATAATCCCACCATTTGCTGTGGAAAAGCTTTTCCAAAATAAAACCAGTCACCCACTCCAACGCAGTTACTACGATAATTGACGTCACATATAAAATCCATATGTTATTTTTATATGGTTCCAACAAGACGACAACTGCCACAACTCCCACTCCATAAATCGGACAGATTGGACCATTCAAAAATCCACGGTTTACAAATCTTCGTTCCTTTCCTGCTGCAAACGCAACTTCTGTACACCAGCCCAAGAATCCGTAAATAAAGAAACAAAGCATTGCCTCATACAATTCCATCTGGCATTCACCATCTCCTTTTTTCATTTTTTGTATAATACAGATTCATTATATCACTCCACAACCAGCATTGCAATTTTAGATAAGTATGTTAGAATATACATATTAAAATAAACATAACAACATGAATAGAGGTAACTATGAATCATATGACGAAAAAAAAATTAGGAATTATCGGCGGTGTCGGACCGGCCGCCTCTGCTTTTTTCTATAATCGAATTACAGAACATACGGAAGCTTCCTGCGATCAGGAACACCTTGACATCATTCTTTTGAGCCATGCCACATTGCCGGACAGAACAAAAGCCATTGAAACCGGCGACGATCAGGAACTGCTTCGTCTCCTTGAAGAAGATTTAAAAACACTGGAAACACTCGGGGTTGCTCATGTTGCGATTCCATGCAATACATCTCACTATTATTATGAGCAGATGCAATCTTGTATTCAGGTTCCTATCATCAATATGATCTACGAAAGTGTAAAATACGCAGTTGAAAAGCGGCCAAATGTAAAAAAGATTGGAATTATGGCAACCGACGGAACGATAAAAACAGGATTATATCACAAAGAATGTGACGCTTTTGGCGTTACTCCATTCCAACCTTCCAAAGAACGACAAAAAGACGTTATGTCATTGATCTATGATGATATCAAAAGTGGAAAACAAGCAGATATATCTAAATTTGAACGTGTAATGAAGGAATTTGCTGATAATGAATGTGACGTTGTCCTCCTTGCTTGTACAGAGCTCTCTGTCTATGCAGAAACTCATGAGGTTCCGTCCTTTTGTTTAGATGCAATGGACGTTCTGGCGCGTATTTCTATTGAACGTTCCGGCGCCACATATAAGAATTAATTTAAGAAAAAAATGAAACGATTGCGCCGATGCAGAGAAACGGACCGAAGGCAATCTCTTCTCCCCGCATTTTCTGCATACGGCACATTTTATATACAATATAAATCGTGGCAGTTATCACAGCTATCCCGAAGCTTCTCATCCACGGAACAACGCCAAGATATAAGCCGTTGACCGCACTCAATTTCACATCCCCTCCCCCAAAGGCACCTGGGGCAGCTATCAAAATCAGGAAAAAAACAAAGACACTGCTTCCCATTCCCGCAAATCGTAACATAATCTCTTCTTTTCCCAAAAAGAACATTTGTACAGCTGCACATACTGCCACTCCCAATAGTAATTTATTCGGAATTCTTTTTTCTTTCCAATCTGCATAACTAATCGTACACAATAGCCCAATCCATATACAATCTATAAAAACTATCTCTTTCCCCATCTTTCACTCTCCCGATAACTTTCCTATAAAATAAAAAGGATGTGCTTAAGCACACCCCCTTTATTAAAACTCAACTCTTCCTGCTGAATCTCCATTAATCACGTAATATACTGAGTTTTCTTCCGGTTTCACATATAATGCCATTGTCTTGATATCTGCAACCTTTTTTCCACTCTTTGTCCAAGCTTTTTTCACTGATGCGATCATGTCTTTTTCTTGAACCTGTTTTCCATAATACTCTACAAATAAAGTTGTTTTAATCTCTTTTTTTGCTGTTGCTTTTTTTACTTTCTCTGTTGCTTTTTCAACTGTTTTTTTTGCTTCCGGAACAACTTTCTCTACTGTTTCCTTTACTTCCGGAGCAACTTTTGCAGCTACTTCTTTCACTTCTGAAACCACGTTTTCTTCTACTGCTTTCTTTACTTCCGGAACAACTTTCTCTTCTACTGCTTTCTTTACTTCCGGAACAATCTTTTCTACTTTAGTCTTAACTGCTGATGTATTTTTTGTCTGTTTTTTCATTGACATAATAGTCCCTCCCAACATAAACCTACTAGAAACGCTACTATTATATCATACTTTCAAAATTGAGACATATTATTTCTTATATTTTTTATTTTTCACGGATTTCACCAAGTTTTTTGACAAATTTCTTCGTTTCCTATACAAATTGTTGTTCGTTTTATCGAAGTTTTTGGCAATATGCTCCCTCTAAAATATCTACGACACCGTCTACACCAAGAAGACTACTGTTAAAAAGCATTTGATGAGATTCGATATCTCCCCATTTTCTTCCGGTATGCGCCTCGTAATAAAGTTTTCTTTCTTTGTCTACTTTCTTGATCTTTTCTTTTGCCTGTTTCTCATCTAGTTTGTATATCTTCATAATTCTTCGTACCCGATCTTCCATATATGCATACACAAAAGCATGGATATAATTTGAATAATCCCCTAATATATAATCTGCACATCTTCCAACAATAATACATGGTCCTCTTTTTGCCAGTTTTTTCAGAAGTTCCGTTTGTATTGCATATAGTCTATCGCTGATCGGTTCAACACTTTGCTCGCTTGCCGCAAACGAAGTGTAACTTCCAACACCTACAACATAAGCTGATAAGAATTTTCCAAGCATCGTCTCATCTGCTTCTCGTGCAACATCCTCATCCAAATGTAGCTCTCTGGCTGCCATTCTGACCAAATTGTGATCATAAAGAGGAATATCCAGTCTTTCAGACAGTCTGTTTCCGATTTCATGTCCACCACTTCCAAATTGTCTGCCAATTGTAATTATAATATTATCCGTCATGATTGCCAGCCTCCTTTTAAATATCTGATAATTTCATTTCATATAATGAATTATAGCACATTTTCATGTTTTCTGACAACTTGAAAATAGGAATATTTTCATTCGGCACTATGTCCTTTTTTCTTCTATAAATATATGTTTTTTACACAAATGGACTAGAAAATTTTACACAATGATTGTATAATATATATAATATTTATTTTTTGAAAAGGAAGAAAGGGAATTACTGTGAAAGAAAGTAGAGGACAGCCAACAAATGGCGTACTTTAATAAGCTG
>OLRL01000787.1_pt1 | contig 16560 bp, 13 predicted proteins | sample 1643201 | NCBI WGS metagenome assembly OLRL01 (sample SAMEA3136649, study PRJEB25190) | human gut metagenome | biome: human gut; feature: human-associated habitat; material: faeces | place: Austria | collected 2013
CTGAATTAATGTAAAACTGGTCAGTGAGACCTTTTTGGTTGATCATGTCCTGGAAGACAAACTGGGACATGGTGCTGCGGCAGATATTGCCGTGGCACACAAAAAGTATTTTTATCATCTTTTTATAACTCCTCATAACTCCTGTATTTCTTCTCAAATGCTTGATATTACAGGATTTTTCACACTTTTCGTGCAGCCTGAGCTTCCACCTGTTTTGAAAATATCTTCTCGAATCTTCTCAGGATTTCTCATGTTTTTTCCTGCAATATTGGTAAAGGCGTTGGTAAAGAAAGTCGCTTTACCAACGGACAATTTTAAGCGTTTGCCACACGCAGCAGTTCATCTTTGGCGTCATCAAACTTCACATGGGTGTAAGTATTCAGCGTTACGCTGATGTCTGCGTGGCCCATGATGTACTGCAATGTCTTGGGGTTCATCCCGGATTTTGCCATATTGGAACAGAAGGTGTGCCTGCACACATGAGGCGTTACTTTCGGCATCTGGATGCGGTAAATCTTGTTATACTTCTGGACAATATGCTCCAGGTACTTCTCCCAATGAAGGGCTACCATGGGCATATCGTTCTTGTCCAGAAACAGAAAACCAACGTACCCATCTACCATTGGCTCCGCTTTGGGAACCGCACGGTTGGCGATGATCCGGCGGAAACAGGATGCTACCTCCTCGGTCATCGGAACATAGCGTATGCCGCTTTCTGTCTTTGGCTGCTGGATCACATACTCCATCTGTGATGTTCTTTGCAACTGATGATCTACCTTGATACGCATTTCCTCAAACTCAACATCCTGGATCGTAAGTCCACAGAATTCCGATATACGAAGCCCTGTGTGAAAGAGAATATAGATCCCGTCGTAGTATCTGCTAAAATGCTTGTCCTCTTTGATGAACTTCAGAAGATCCCGTTCCTGTTTCCGGCTGATGGCTTCTCTTGTCACTGAGTCATTGACAACTACCGATGCCAGCTCAAAACCGAACGGATTCTTGCGGATTAGGTCATCATCCACCGCCATCTGGAATGCGGGTCTGAGAACACCTCGAATCGAATGAATCGAGCTATACCCTCGGCCATCCACCTTCTGAAGCTTGATGAGCCATGCTTTGGCATCCGACAAACGCACTTTGTCAATGCGCTGCCTTCCAAACGGCTCTTTTTTCAAGATGTTGATCACCGTCTTGTATCCTGCGACCGTATTATGGCGAACGCCGGTTTTCAAGGACACATACTTTTCCACCAGTTCCAAAACCGTGAGCTTTCCACCGTTGGTTACGATGTGATCGAACAGATCAGCTTCAATTTGCTTTTCCTTTTCTCTCAGGGAAGGCTCTCGCTTTTTCCCCTTGGGCATAGGATCATTTTTATCCAGCCGCCAACTGTACACATTTTGTTCTTTGCCATCCTCGTCCAGATAGCGGAACCGATACCTCCCATCCTTGCGCTGATACTCGCCTTCTCGCAAAATCCGATTGCGATTGTCTCGTCTTTTTTCACTCATTGAAATCTCTCCTCTAAAAGAAAGGAGAGCCAGACTTGCACTCTTATCATAGCACAAGTTTGGCTCTCCGTATAGCTTTGCCACGAAAGAATGGCGATCTGCCATCGACTTTTTGAAAAGCTATTATACAGCAGTGGCCTGATCCAGATACCTCTCAAATTTCTCCCGTTTGATCAAAGCACGGTTTCCATTCATCACATAAAAATCCTCGTTGGGATGCTCATCAATCAGCATCCGCAGCTTTCCCTCTCCGATATGATAATATCCGGCGGCTTCCTCAATGGTCAGGGTATAGCGCCGCCAGACCGGAATATCCAAACACTTCTTACTGCAAGTCATTGTCTTTTCATTTCCCATAGGCTACCTCCATAGATCAGAAAAGCCAGACAAAGGGAACCGGCAACAAAGTCCGGCAACGGACTCCGAAAAAACTGTAACCTATCGTCTGACCATCGTTTCTTACTTTTCAGATTTTCTTGTGAAATCTCGTTGCTTTCGTTGTCAGAGAACAAATCCTCCCAAAAAGTCTTGCTTTACGGGCATTTATCGTATCTACACCCCCACTTTTGCGGCAACAAAGTCAGCAACCAGGCGACAACCTACTGGGCAACAAGCCCCGTAAATCAGGCAATCCACTCCTTTGGCAACTCCAGCTGACGGACTTCTTCCTCGCTCAGCTCCACAAATCTATCTTCGTTGTCGGACACTTCGTTGCCGGAAATCTCTCGTTCCCAGCCACGCTGCCGCCCATATCCAACAAACATCCTGGGATTGGAAAAAGGCTTCCAGCCCGTCACCACTGTGTTCATGATTTCGTTGATGTTGTGCAGCTGCCAACGCTTCGGCTCCTCAAAGGCGTGTCCCAACGCTTCCTTGAATAGCTGCTTGGAGCAGACCACATTGCCGGTGTAGTGTTCCAGGAAGCCCTGAATTTGCCCAGCCTCAGTGTCCTCCGGCATGAAATCCTTCTGAACATCCACCAGCTGCCGCTGAATTTCCTTTGAAAACTTCATAGAATACTCGCCGCTGCGGTAAATGGTCATAGCCTCCGCCCACACCTGCAACAGATATTTTCTTGAAGTGGCTTCGTTCTCCAAAATATGAACCTCCGCTTTCTCCGGGTAAATCATCACTGGCAGGAACCGACGATTTCCGGCCCGGTCAAGTGGGAGAAAGTCCAGTGTGTTGGAGGAACCACCGAACACACACTGCCGCAGACGGTCTTTGGGCTGGGTCTCATAAGGGGTGCGGTAGGTTTCCTTTTGGCGGCTGATAAAGGAGCGAATTTCCTCGATGCTCTTGGCGTTGCTGGTGGCCAGCATCTCCGACATCTCGATGATCCAGTGGCCTTGCAGCTTGGCAAACACCTTGTCATCATCCAGCTTTTTCAGATCATCGGAGAACCACTCATCCTGTATCGCCAGGAAGCGAAAGAAAGTGGACTTTCCGGCTCCCTGGCCGCCCACCAGACAGAGCAGCTCCTCATACTTGGAGCCTGGATGGAATACCCGGCGGATGGCTCCCAGCAGAAAGTGTTTGAGCATTTCTTCCACATAGTTGCCCTCATCCGCCCCCAGAAAGTGATGCAGGCAGGAGCGTATCCGGGGTATGCCGTCCCAAACCAAGCCATTCAACACATCCTGAATGGGGTGATAGCAATTTTCGTTTGCTACGATAGATAGCGCCGCCATTAGCTTCTTTTCACTGGTCAAACCATAGTTCTGCTCAAAGTAAAGGAGCAGATATTTGACATCGGTATCAGTCAAAGCGCTGGTGTTTCTACGCCAGCCCAAATCTCGCACAATGTCCACACGGTCGGTCAGCAGATTCAGCCGGATTGCGCCCCGCAAAAGCGGATCTTGGCAAAGCACCGTGCGGCAATTTCCAATGGTGTTGGCCGGTTGTCCTTTTTCCGTCGTGGAAAGGCTTTCCCGCACTTCAGCAACGGTCAATTCCTCACTTTCGGCCTGCTGGGTTGCATGCGCTAAACTCTGAGTTTCGCTGTTCAATGTTTCTCACCTCCTCAAGGGAAAAGCATCTGATTTGTATGCAAAATCAGATACCTTACCGCTCCATATCCTGTTTTCGCTGCTGTTGCTTTTTCCGGTTTGCTTCCCGCTGTGCGCTGTCCTGTTTGGATTTATTCAGAAAAGCAAGAATGGATTCTTTTGCCTTTTCCTGAATCTGCTGTTTGCCAGCCTGCTTGACCTCCGGCTGCATCAGCTTCTTCTGGATTTTTGTCAGCGCAGACTGCATGGCATTTTTGATTTTGGAGATTACTCCATCCAGCCGGGCAGCGGCATACTCACGCTCTTTTTGCGGTGCTTTCCGTTCCGGCGATAGTACCCAGTTTTTCGTTTCTTCCACCAACCGGAGGTCCTCCTTGTGGGTCTCCTGCCGAACGGTGTCAGTGACAACTTCCACCGCCTTGTCATAGGCAATATCCGAAACTTCCTCCACCAGTGTTTCCACATCCTCGATTTTCAGGGTCAGCTCCTCCAGCTTTTGTTCCTGAGCCGCCAGCTGCTCCTTTTGCTTCATCAGAATGTAGTCCTGCTTTTCCAGATACGCCCGCCCGCCATAGGACGGCTCCTTCTCCAGATGAACCCCATGTTTGAGGCTGATGTCAAAGAGCATCGTCCGGCATACTGCATCAAAAGTCTGTTTTCGGTTGTTGTGTTTGCCCTTGGGTTTACTCGGATCAGGCAATTCAAAGCCCAGTTCCTCCAGCGCCTTTTCCTGCTGGGGGCACAACTCCCCATACCGGTTTTTGCAGTCAAACACATGGCGCTCGTGGATGTGAGGCGTACCCTCATCCAGATGCAGCGCCCAGTCCAGAATGTGGATATGAGAACCAAAGCGCCGTTCAAACTCCTCGTAAAATTCGCTGACAATGAGTGCCAGCGTACCCGGTGGAACGGATTCTTCCATGGTGCCAATCTGGTAGATACTTTCCTCTGGGCATGTCTTGTTGTTTTTCAAAAGATCTTCCACCGTGCGGTTGCGCTCGATGTGCCGAGTTTTCTCGTTCCGGGCGTTCTGGGCATCCACATGGTCAGAGTAATGCTCGTAGTAATACATCCGCTCAATTTCTTCAAAGCTGAAATCCGGCTGTTCCGGGTTCTCCCGAAGTTCCGGGGTAGTGAAGCCACGGTAGTAGTCCCAGTACACATTTTTCTTGGCTCGCTGGGCATCAATGTGTTCGCTGTTCTCCACATCAAACCGGCGGTCATTGTGTTGAGGATTATAGGTGCCATGCTTGCCGGAGCGTCCGTTGTGCCGTGTCAGTTTCAATTTTCATCCCTCCAATCTTTGCTGATTTTTCCCGAAGGGGAAGCAGCGGCGAAGCCGCCAAACCTGCGGATTTCTGCGTCAGGTAATACCCAGTACGAATTGACGCAAGGCATCAACTCTCCCTGGGCAAGGCGTTTCACCCTTGACCCGATGGGGCGGCTGCCCTCAACCTGCCAATGGGCCTTGCCCCTTGACCCCAACAGGGCGCTGCACCCCTGTACCCAGCACAAAGGGCTTGCCGCCCTCTGTACTCCTGCCCAGAGAAGCCGACTTCCACCGCTGGTGCGGTTTCTGTCAGCTCCTCCGGCTCTGAATGATCCTTTTGTCGCATTTCCCGGCATGGGGGATACTGGGGTATCACGATACCAATTCACCGCAAAAATACCGGGTGTAAACTCGCCATTTTCCTGTGAATTGCCCCGATTTCAGGCGCTCTCCTTGTCCGTCTGCAAGACCTGAAATCCGTGCTGTTTGGCGTATTCTCTGGCAGCCGCCAACCGCTCCTCGCTGTACGGCGGCACCAGACGGATAGACAGGCGGGACTTGTCCATCACATAGGTCACGCTGCCCTCAGTGGTGCTGCGCTCCAACCGGCACAGCTGGGGATACTTGCGGCTAAACTCGGCCAGCCTGCGCTTTAGATCGGCGTTGAAGGTGTAGATACTGGCGGTGTCCGCTGCTTCGTTCCAGTTGATGATGGTTTCTTTCTCATACTTAGACAGCTTCGTCATACAGATCCTCCTCATACTCGGTGTTTTCCTTTACCAAACGCAGGCGGCGCTTGGCACGGTAATACTCATCCATCTCCGCACGGAGCTGATGATAAAAGTCGGTGTACCAGCGTTCTGCCATCTCCGTTTCCATCTTCCGGGCCAGCTCCAGCATCCGGTGCTTGGCTTGCGGGTCAACGGTCAGGGCGGTCAGCCATTTCAGCCGTGTCACCGTGTTGTGGTGATTGGGACAGGCAAAGGCATACAACACTTTCTTTTCCTTCATACTTAACTTCATAAAATCAACCTCCTAAAAAGAATGATGTTCTTTTGTGTTAGTTGCCGGGCTATTCTGGTGTCGTTCCTCTGCCGAATCTCACAGCAGCGTATCGCTCCCGTTGATACGCTCGTTCCGGTCAGATGCCGGAAGTCTTGGCGCTACATCCCCAGGGAGCATATCCCACGCAGACCGGTCATTCAATTTTCAAGGTTCTGTGTCTCCTGACAAAACTCATTTTACCGAAAAAACAGGCCCTCTCCCGTATGTCCAAAACGATGGAAAATGGCTTGAAATCAGCATATTTCCACGCTTATGGAATCATGGTATAATGGTCATAAACGAAAGGATTTTCCTGATGAGAGGGGGATTGTAGATGCACACAAAGCTGTCTATCCCGGAGCGGTTAAAAGACTTGCGGGTGGTGGATAAGCACCTGACCCTGGAGCAGTTGGCCGAGCAGACTGGGCTTTCCAAATCTGCTCTCAGCAAATATGAGAGCGACGATTATAAGGACATCAGCCCCTTTGCCATCGCTACACTGGCGGAATTTTATGGGGTATCCACCGATTACCTGATGGGTCTATCGGAAAATAAAAATCACCCAAACACAGAGCTTCAGGCCCTGCATTTGAGTGATGATATGGTTACATTATTGAGCAGCGGAAAAATCAACAACCGGCTGCTGTGTGAGATCGCCACACACGAGAACTTCCAGCGGCTGATGACGGATATTGAGATTTTTGTTGACCGCATCGCTGATATGCGGATTGCTCAGATGAATCTGGTGCTGGAGGCCACCCGACAGGAAGTGATCCGCAGCCATGCGCCGGGTGAGAATGACCTTTATGTCCGCACGCTGGAGCTGGGACAGGTACAGGAAAGTGACTTTTTTAGCCACACGATCCATGATGATCTGGACAGTATCGTTCAGGATATTCGTCAGGCCCATGTTACCGACCGCACTACCGCCGATCCGCAGCCGAATTTCACGGAGGTTAAAGAAAAGTTTGACCGTGCCATGCAACTGGGCAGTAATGAGGAACGGGTAATCCACGAGTTTTGCGACCAGATGCAGATTCCCTTTGACAAGATTGCATCCGAGGATTTCTCAGCGTTTATGCGGATGCTGAGCCTGTCCAAGCTGCTAAAAAACCCCAACAATATGAGAGGGAAGGCTCGGACACAGTCACACCATGGTGCCAAAAAGAGAAAGCGTAAATAGCTTAAAGACCGATGCCCCAAAGCAAGCATCGGTCTTTTGCATTATGGAATAGGTTTTAATCCAAGTTCTTTTAAAAACTCATTATGCACAGCTTTTGCTTGGCTAATGTCACTTTCAATTTTTTCAAGCTCCTGCCGTACTTCCTCCAGATCAATAATCTCTTCTTCAGGTGCAGTGCTGACATATCGAGAAATATTTAGATTGTATCCATTTTTCTCGATTTCCTCCATAGAAACTCGGCGGGAATACTTTTTGTCCTCTTCTTTTCGGTATTGGTATGTTTCAATGATCTTATCAATATGCTCCGGTAAAAGTGTATTTTGACGCTTTCCTTTTTCAAAATACTCACTTGCATTGATAATCAGTACATCATCATACTTCTTGCACTTTTTAAGAACCAGAATACACACAGGAATACCCGTAGAGAAAAACAGATTTGCCGGTAAACCTATGATAGCATCAATATTCCCATCTTTGAGAAGTTTTGTTCTGATTTTTTCCTCAGCGCCACCACGGAACAGTACACCATGCGGTAGAATAATCGCCATTGTTCCGTCATCACTTAGAAAGTGGAATCCGTGCAACAAAAAGGCGAAGTCTGCCGCTGACTTTGGAGCGAGTCCGTAATTTTTGAAGCGGAAATCCTCTGCCATTTCTTCTTTGGGTTGCCATCTATAGCTGAAAGGCGGATTGGCTACGACCGCCTCAAACTGCATTTTTTTTGCTGGATTCATTTCATTCAAAATATTCCAGTCGTTTAGCAAAGAATCGCCATGATAAATCTGAAATTCAGAATCCTTTACACCGTGAAGCAACATATTCATACGAGCAAGGTTATAAGTCGTAATATTTTTTTCCTGCCCATAGATCTGACCAATGCCATTTGAACCAAATTGTTTTCGTACATTGATTAACAAAGAGCCTGAACCGCAGGCAAAATCAAGCACGTTTCTTAGTTTGCTCTTTTTTCCGGTGCTGGGATCTTGGCTGTCAAGGGATACAATCCGAGAAAGAATAGTTGAAACCTGCTGCGGCGTATAGAATTCACCCGCTTTTTTACCAGAACCAGCAGCAAACTGACCAATCAAATATTCGTAGGCATCCCCCAGAAGATCTGTTTCATTTGGGAATTTAGAAAGTCCTTCTGCGATTTCAGTTATAATCGAACACAGCAGTATATTGCGTTCACCATAATTCTTTCCCAATTTATCGGAATCAAGATTCACTTCTGAGAACAAACCACGAAATCTGCTTTCAAATGACTCATTCTCAATATATTTAAATCCACTCTGTAAAGTTTTCAGTAATTGGCTATTTTGTGTTCTTGCCAATTCGTAGATATTGCTCCACAAATATGCCGGTTTTATTACATAATGGATTTTACGGCGCATTTGTTTTTCAAGCATATCGACTTGATCCAAATTGCGAATATACCAGACTGCAAGAGGGATTACATTGTGGCTATAGAGCATCTTATTATTGTCATCCACAAAATCTTGTCTTGCTTTTTCGATTTTTTGATGGTCTTCTTCGTCTTCATGTAACCCTAATTTCCCAGGAGAAAGCGATCTACTGTATTTGGTAATAACGGATTTAAGCTCGCCAATATAGGTATCAAGATTCTCTCCATTCTTTTGAATTTCAAGCTCACTTTTCTGATAATCTCTGCCCAATTCCTTCTTTACTGCCTCTTCATAATTATCGGACAGGTAACGCAAAAAGAGAAAAGACAGCATATAATCTCTAAAATCATCAGCGTTCATTGCGCCACGCAGTTTATCAGCAATCGCCCATAATGTTGAGCCCAACTGTTTTTGTTGTGTATCATTCATAATTTGCTACCTCTATCATTCTGTAAACAGGTCATCATTAAACTTGTAATTTTCCAAAAATCTGTTTAGGATATCTCTGAAAATCTCCTTGTTATCTTCAACCATTTCGACTGGGTTAAATATCGAATGATTCCCATGACTGAGCAGATTTGTCATTCGTGCAAAAATCACATCATCTAATTCATCATCTTCACGTTTTATACAAGCCGAAAAATCGTTGAACCCGTGAAATGCTGCTGTTTTCTCAAGGATATTTCTTAAAATATTGAAATGATAAGTATAGATTTGCCCGCTATCCGCCACTTTTTTTAGTTCCTTTAACAATGCAACATGATGGAAAAACGGAGTATCTCCGGTGTTTTTTACTATGTATTTGCTTGTTCCCTTATCAAAGCTCAAAAAACGACTGGCTGTGCTTTCTTTTCTCAACTCATTATACATCACATTAAAAAACAGCGTGTGATGAGTGGAAATAACAGTTTTGACTCTACAATCTTTCAGTAATTCTGAAAGCTGGCACGCTAATGCTACAACATTGTTGTCATCAAGAGATGAAATCGGATCATCAATATAGATATATTTCACCCAATCATAAGATAAAGCTTCGTCTTTTACCAGTTGAACAATAGCAAGAAAGAAACACCAAACAAATAGATTTTCCTCGCCGCGAGAAACTTTTATTCCTGTAACAGTTTCCTCTCCTGTTCTGGTTTGCACTTTTCTTGAAAAGCTGACGTATCCATCATCATAATGAATCGTAAAGTCAAAATCCGCATGAATCTGCAAAAATCCTCGTATTCTTGTGTCCATTTCAAGATCTCTCAAACCGTCAAAAAAGCGTGAGTTCTTATTAAAATACAGGCGTCTATCTGTATCTGCTTCCAAGTCATTATCCCAGTAAAAGAGATCCTCGGTAAAAGCATTATAATATAGCGTATCTCTTGTTGTTTCTTCACTGCCGCGAATTCTTCTCTTGCCTAAATTTTTAAATTCACCCGAAAGTCTTGTTTTTCCAGTTCCGTTATACGCAAACAAGAGATAGTAATTTTTTGTATCTGCTGTGGCCTCTGTCCCCAGTGTATCACGAATATTGCGTGCTAATCTTTTTAGGTTTGTAAATCGTCTTGTACCACTCATACATCTGCCTCCTCAAGAGAAGGAAACAAGCCCTGCATCAATCCTTTTTTATGTGCTTTTAACTGTTCCACTTTATTTGATTGTTCTTCAATCATGGTATCTATCTCTGATAAGCAGTCTGCAATTTTTTGTTGTTCTTCCTCTTCAGGAAGTGGAATTGGAATGATATCCAGCTTGGCCCTATTTAACTTGGGTTGCGCCATTCCTGTAAGGAAATCTTGCAAATTTATCATATTCAAGTAAGATTCAACAATATTCTGTGTGTAATTGTGGGAAAACTTTAATACGTGTGCGTGATTATTCACCCAAGTTTTTCCTGAGATGCTAAACGCAATCGGATATGTCCTTGCGACCAAATTAGCGCCATCTTCTGATACACACAATAAATCTTCATCAAATATGAAATCGTTGATATAGTCGATTACTCCTGACGCACCAATATAGGGAATTTCTCCCTTTACTCTATCTTTTTCAGTTATTGGTATTCTTCTTGAATCATAATTTGTACAGATTTTACCTAATGGTTTAATTCTCCACTCGCTTTTACCTCTAAACTCAGGAAATCTCCATTCGGGCAGAGTTTTCCCCTCAGCAGGGAACAGCTTTTGCATCAAACCTTTTTTGTATTTTTCTAATGTTTTCAGTTTTCGGCTTTCTGCGTCAATCAAATCATCAATGGAGGATAAACAATCAGCAATCTTTTGTTGTTCATTAAAGTCAGGTAATGCAAGTGGCATACTCCATAAATGTTTTGTATCAACACTTAAAGCCCCGTGCGCTCTTGCACCCACCTCAATATATTTTCTCAGCCAATGTCCGTGATAGTTATTATGCCAGAGATAATCAAAAAACGGAGGATATGCTTCATTATCAGTAATTCTAAAGCAAGTAAAAATACTATTGGGAACAGCGGCTATATCGAATTTTTCCAACATAGAAATATAGCCTTCTGGGAATTGCTTTGTTGCGCTTTTGTTATATGCAAAATCATATTTCTTGATAACAATATAATTCTTATAAGAATCCCCAGCTATTTCTCTCCCAAACTTTTCTGCTTGCGGTATTAAACCGACTCCAGATGTCACACTCATAAGAGTGTATTCATTTTCTCCAGCCTTTTCTTTTACGATAGATGATATTTTCCCCAACTTCGTAATTTTCAAATTGTTCCCGATATATTCTGGAAACCTCAATTTCGGCGCTATTTCTTTTTTCTTATTCATACGCATTTAACCCCACAATTTCACGACCATCTGCCAGTTTCTTTAACAACGGAATCAGATCATCCATCAAGTCCAGTTCTTTTTGCGTTCTTTCTCTCCAGCTTAGGTCAAGCGGTGCCAAAAGGTCGCTGAGCTTTTCACCGTCAAAAATCATACGGTCGATAATTTCCTGAATAAACGCCTGCAAACTTTGGATTTCAATCCCATGTTTTTCTGCAATGACATTAATTTCCTGATTGTTTTTCCGCTCTCTGAATTTCTGGTATCCCTCTTTGATTTGTTTTTCGTTTAAAGCCACACCAACTTGAAGCGAGTCAATATATTCGATAATATCTTCTCTTTCATCCAGAAAATTGGAAGTAGCGGAAAGCATACTGATGAGTTGCTCCTTGCTCATCTTTTGCTTTTGCGGCTCAGACTGGGATTGTGTGTACTTTGCGATCAAAGCCATGATATAGTCGTAGTCAATCAAGACAGACGAAAACAGAACGAACTCAAAATCGAGCTGCTCTACTTCAGAATCTCTATTCTCAATATCCTTTCCTTGTTCGGCTTTTAGTCTTTGCGCCACATCAATATACGCACCACGGAACGCACGCAAGGTATCCTCCGGCAATAGCTCCTCGATTTTTTCTGCGTCTTTTTCTTCAATTTCCGTATACTGCTCCAGCTGCGTTCTTAAGCGCTGCACTTCTTTGAATTTGTTGACAAATTCACATCTTGCGGCGTCGCCTTTTAGGTTGCTTACTTCCTCGGGTTTACACTCTAAGCCCTGAGATTGCATAAATGCTTCCAGCTCTTTGACTGCCTGATCCAACTTCTCAACAACCTTTGGAGCTGGGTCAACAAGCCAGATTTCTTTAGCTCGGCTGCTATTATCCTTGCCGGAGAATAGTGCAATCGCTTTATCTACCTCATCTGACTGGTTCCTGAAATCCAGGATGTTGCCGTAGGGCTTTGTATCATTCAGCACTCGGTTCGTTCTGGAAAATGCCTGAATCAACCCATGATACTTCAAGTTTTTGTCCACATACAAAGTGTTCAAATATTTGGAGTCGAAACCGGTCAACAGCATATCCACCACGATGGTAATGTCAATTTTGTTTTTATGCGAATAATCTGTGTTGGAATATTTTTGGTCTTTAATTCTTTGTTGTATGTCCTGATAGTACCCATCAAAATTATTTATATCATGGCTGGTTCCATAACGTTCGTTATATTCTTTGATAATCCCCATCAATGCCTGTTTCTTTTTGTCAGGCTCTTTTTTATTGTCTTCTTTTTCCTGGGGAAGATCCTCTTGAATCTGTTGAACATCCTTATTCCCTTCCGCCGGCGGAGAAAACACACAAACAATATTCAATGGCATGAACTCACTGTCAGCAGCATCAATACAATTTTGTTGAGCTTCTTTGAACAAGTCGTAATACTCAATGGCGTCATTGATAGATGCTGTGGCCAAGATTGCGTTGTATCTTCTGTTGTTCGTCACGGCATCATGCTTTGATAAAATTTTTTCAATTACCGCCTTTTTCCGCTGTGTCTCATTCGTTTTTGACGCTTGCTCATCACCACTTACTCCTAAATAATCAATGTGGAATCGTAATACGTTTCTGTCATCAATCGCATGGGTGATCGTATATGCGTGCAGCTCTTTCTCAAAAATATCCTTTGTGGTGGTATAAGAACCGATAGTTCCATCAATTTGCTTGTAAGTTGCGTTCTCTTCAAAAATAGGCGTGCCAGTAAACCCAAACAGCTGAGCTTTGGGGAAAAAGTTTTTGATTGCTTTGTGGTTTTCTCCAAACTGTGAACGATGGCATTCATCAAAGATAATTGCGATTCTTTTGTCTTTCAGCGGAGCTAATCTTTCTTTGTATGTTAATTCGCCTTTTTTCTTTTTCTCTTTGGCTCGTTTACTATCATTATCAAGCGCCAATCCCAACTTTTGAATGGTCGTTACAATGACTTTATCTCGATAGTCCTCAGACACAAGTCTTTTTACCAACGTCTCAGTATTGGTGTTTTCTTCCACGCAGCCCTCTTGGAACTTATTGAATTCCTCTCTGGTCTGTCGGTCAAGATCCTTTCGGTCCACTACAAAAAGGCATTTTGCTATATTGCAATTATCCTTTAGTAAGGTGGACGCTTTGAAAGATGTGAGAGTTTTACCGCTTCCGGTTGTATGCCAAATATATCCGTTTCCCCTGTTTTGCTCAATGCAATCCATAATGGCTTTAACCGCATAAATTTGATATGGTCTCATAATCATCATTTTCTGTTCGCTCGCCACTAAGACCATATATTTGCTAATCAGTTCACCCAAAGCGCACTTACGCAGCACAGCCTCAGAAAAATCATGCAAATGAGTAATTTTTTTATTATCCTTATCGGCAAATTGATATACAGGCAAAAAGCGTTCATCAGCATCAAAAGCAAAATGTTCTTTGTTGTTATTGGCAAAATAGTAGGTATTGCTTTCATTACTGACAATAAAAAGCTGCATGAAACAGAGCAGGGAATTAGTATATCCATTCCCTGGATCATTTTTATAATCCACAATCTGCTCCATTGCTCTTTTGGGCGTAATTTGCAGCGATTTTAATTCAACTTGCACAACAGGAATGCCGTTGATTAGAATAATAACATCATATCTATGGTGACTGTTTTCTGTGTTAATACGAAGCTGATTGATTACTTCATACTCGTTTTTACACCAGTCATTTGTATTAACAAGGGTGTACTGTAAGGGGGTATCATCATCTCTTTTGAAGGTGTTGGTTTCTCTCAGAATTTTTGCTGCTGAAAACACATCCGGCGTAATGATACTTTCTTTTAATCTTGAAAATTCAGAATCACTTAATCTAACTCTATTAAGCTCCTGAAAATGCTTTCTGAAGTTTTCCTCCAAGGAGGCTTTATCTTTAATATCTTCCCGATATATATATTTTAATTCCTTGAGTTTTTCAATAAAACTCAACTCAATTTGCTTCTCGTTCTTCATATTGAGATACCTTTCATTCAGCTATTTGCTTCTAAAGACTCTATCAACTTTTGATCCAAATTGTTTTTCCTACAAAGTTCTGCCAAAGCGTGTCTTGCAATCTGATTTGGTTTCGATTTATGGTTTTCCCATCTATTCACAGAAGTAAAACCCATATGCAACTCTCTTGCCAGCCCCTCCTGGGACAAATTCAACTCTAATCGTATATTTTTAATAACTTCAGAGATTTCCATATCTCATCGCTCCTTATATTTTTTAGCCCTGACGATATATATAATATTATATCATAAGCTATAGCACAGCGCCACATTACTTTTCATTATACAACCTTCATACAGTCACATTTTCTCACAAAATAATGCTCTGCCCAATAATTTGAACAGAGCATTGATGATAAAGTACTAAAAAGATAAACCTAAGAAAACAAAAGTCCGAACATAATAAAAGGCAAAAATAAGCAGGAACCACTCTTTTGAAGTAGTTCCTGCTTATCAGTTATCTCAAATTTTTCTTAAATGTAGATTATTTTGCTTCGGATAATTTCTTCTGCCCGGTTGCGGATGCTGTTCATTGCCCTAACCCATGTCATTTGATCCTGGGGTTTCAATTCCTCTGTGATTCCCTCGGCTTCTTTCATTTGGGCAATGATACAATTCAGCCGGTTCTGCGCCTGTTCATTCAGATCAGCCAGATATGCCCATAGGTTTCCGGACAAAATCAGGTCATTATACTGGGCTGGATGGTACTGCTCCAAATAGTCTTTGTGCATCCGCCCCCAAATCCCAATAGGCCGGGTTTCTTCCGGCAATTCCAAGTCAGGAATGTAGTAGTCGCCAACCAACGTATAATGCAGGCCATTGTGTCCATCGTAAATATGTTTTTTGAGTTCTTCCATGTTGTTGATCTCCTCATTCTGGTGTGATAGTTAGCAAGCCTGGCTCTCCAGAAATATTGGTAAATCATTGGTAAAACTGAGGTTGAAACACAGGAAGTGCTTGATTTACAGGCGTTTTTTCATGTCCGGTAAATCCTGCCGTGGCAGATGAAAAGTATTTTAATCATATCTCTAAAACTCCTTGTATTTGCTGTATTTCCTTGATTTATCGGCTTTTTCTGTATATCTCTATATCTTCTTGTCAGTGGCATATTGTAGTCTAAATTGGCATATCTTTGACCTCAAAAGTAGTAAATTAAGAGTAATCATGCCATTTTACTACTCGGCATTTGCCACTCGTTTCAACTCCTCTTTCGCATCATCATAACCGATATGCGTATAGGTATTCAACGTTACTCCAATATCAGAATGACCCATAAGATACTGAAGTGTTTTAGGGTTCATGCCGCTTTTCGCCATATTAGAACAAAAAGTGTGCCTGCATACATGTGGATGTGTCAAGTATAGGACAAAAAAATTTTATTTTTTTCTGCCGAAGACTATCTGACGTTTCCATCAGGTAGTCCCAGCACCTTTATTATCTTCTGATAAGTCATTTTTGTCCTGCTCAAGTTATCTCTGTTCTGAAAAAATATCGTCAAAATTCCATTCGATTTCGATTTCATCTTGACTATGAACACGGATCACCTTGATAATCTCACGCAGCTTCTCTGTATCGAACTTCTGAATTCCCAAGAAATCTTTTAGTTTTATTTTATCAGAAAGTTCATTTTGTTCAAGAAGCTTTTTGCTATTCTCCGCATCTTCTATCTTTCGTTTTATTTCCTCCAGCTGTACACTTATCTTTCCAGCTCTCTGCTTATACGAATCACGATCTATACGACCATCTTTGTAATCATCATAGAGTTTCATCTTTTCCGAGGTCAACTGTCGGCTCTGTTTTTGCAATTCTGCGGTATTGATCTCTTTGTAGTCGCATTGCCTGTTGGAAGATACTTTCTTTTCTTTTTCCAACATTGACGCTGCATACTGATGAACAAGCCCAAGGATATTCTCCTCCAGCGGTTCCCGTCGGATCACCAGACTTCGACACACAGGATCTCCATTGGTTCGAGCATCTGAGCATTTTAGCAGATGCTCCGTTTCTTTTAGCAAAGAATGCCCACAGTTGGCACATAACAGCAATGCTGGCTGCTTTTTTCGTCTTTCCAGAGTAAAATTGGTGCGTGATTCCGCAACACTTCTCTTCTTTTTCGGATGCATTTCATTTGCTTTTTCAAACAATGCCCTGTCTATAATTGCCGTATGATGATTTTCCAGGCGAACCCATTCTGTTTCATCATTCAGAACTGCTTTATGACCGGTATGCATACTGCAACGTGTTTTTCCCCAGATTCTGGTTCCAATATAAATCTCATCCCGGACAATTGCCGCTACTGTCGTAGGGCT
>OLRL01000789.1_pt1 | contig 16543 bp, 24 predicted proteins | sample 1643201 | NCBI WGS metagenome assembly OLRL01 (sample SAMEA3136649, study PRJEB25190) | human gut metagenome | biome: human gut; feature: human-associated habitat; material: faeces | place: Austria | collected 2013
CCTCCTACAACCACGCCATTTACTAAATCTATAAAAGTTCCATCGGAAAATTCTAATCTTCCTGTCTTTGCAAGTTTCCCATTTACATCTAATTCTTTTGCGCTTATTCCTACAAGGTCTCCGTCTTTTCTTACCCAAAATCCCCCATTGTATGAGTCTTTTGGTGTACCTCCTGTAAAAGCAGTGTAGCTTGGCCAACCGCTAGGGAGTCCATCCGGTGTGCTCGGCAAACTTCCGCAGCAATGGATGCTTGCAATTACATCTCCGTCTACTCCCAAGATTTCAAGATTTCCGTCATTAAATCGAAACCCTCTTTCTACCCTGCCGATTGCAGAAGTTTCGATTAGGAGCTGTGCCGCTTTTATAATTCCTTTGTTTAGATCTAACTTAAATCCTTCTACACCCTCCACATAGTTTTCGGACATCAACTCTCCGCCACGGATGCGGTCCGCAAACATGGTTCCGGCCACAATTAAATCCGCAAAGAAACCTTGTCCTGTTCCAAAGGTTTTCCAATCCCAGTCCCTGCCATCAGCAGTGCGTTTGCTTGCAATCTGAAATCCCATTGTCCCCAAGCATAAAGCTCCGTATGTAGGTGAGTCCTTGTCTAAATCTTCTAACTTAATTGCTTTTACAGTACATTTTTCTGCTGCCGTACTTTGTACCAGCATCTGAACCTTAATTCCATTCAAAATTCCTTCGACTTGTCCTCCAATAACTGAGCCATCCGGTCTGATTGCACCATCTATGCGGTTTATGTTAGAAGATACATCATCAATATAATTATATTTGAAATCTCCAATTTCTACCGCTGTCACCCTGTCTTTTAAACAGTCATATTCCAACGATACAATTCTTGCTTCGCTATCAATTCCCAGCTTATTATGTTTGCAATGTACTGTATCTCCCAGAGATACACTTTCTAATTTTGAGTATTCTTTGTAAATATCTGCATTTCCTAATAGAACCAAGTCAACACGAATTGAAATTTTAGGCTTATCTAATCCGCTCTCAAACTGCTCTTTACATTTTTTCTCCAATGCTACATCTAGTTCTTTTTGGTTATTGCAGATAATTAGCCCTTCTGCATTTTCATCCGCATCTTCTTTCATCCGAACATCATCAAACGTTAATGTTGCAATTTTAATTGTTTGATATTTGTTTATATTTTCACTGTCTACATATCCTGTTCCTGACATTTTATATCCATTGTAAGCTTTCGGATAAATACGAGTTACAGTTTCACGTAAATCTACGTCTTCTTCTATTCCATCTTTTTGTATATTTTTTCCATATCTGATTTCTATACCATTGTCTTGTCCGATTTTTCTGTTTACCTTAACTGTATAGTTATCAAATAAAATCTCTCCGCCCCAGCGATTTATAAAAGAATTATCATCATTTCCATTTATGCAATCAATTAAATTGCGATATTGATAATAAGCCGTTGCTGTCCGTGTTATATCAGACTCTCCTCTGTACTTTCGATTTGGTGCGCACATCATATTTAAAGCGTCTTGTCCGTTTTTTCCTGTTGGTCGAATATCTTCCAAAAAGCAATCATCTAAAGCATCAAAAAAAATCGGTTCTAGCGTCGCGGTAACGCCAGCATCCGATTTCACTTTTTGCTTTATTCTAAATAATTGTTCTCCGTTAAAAGATGGCAATTTTACAACCGCTTCTTCTACAATTTCTTTCCATTTTCCTTCTTTGTCTGGTGGATGTACCAGTTCGCAGCTCCATGCACCATTTAATTCTGCTTTCACTACACAGCTTTCCGGCAGCAAAATTACATCTCCGTTATATTCATAATTTTCATTTCCACTTCTGTATAACTGTATCATTAGAAGCACCTCCAATTTGGTATAACGCAAAGTTTGCAGTCAGGCGTGATTGTAATATAATTTTCTCCCGGCTGTAAATATAACTCATCGTAGTTTCCTTTCACAGACGTATTCTTCATTCCATCTTCACTATAAGCAATCATCCGTTCTGTATCTATAAATAAAATTCTATTTACATTACCTTCCAGCTTTTTTCCGTTTACTTCTAATGCGAAATTCCCGTTGCCTTCTATTTTATAGACAGGGTGGCTTATAGCGTATGGGTTACACAGCATTTTTCTTTTATTTATTTTTATTTCCATCGTTCCATCATTTAGGTATTGATACCCTTCGCAGGTGAAGATTACAGAGAATTCTCCTAATTCTTTCACTATTCTTTCTCCGTCTGCAATTTCTGTATGTTTTACTTTGTAAAAACAGTCCGGGCAATCACTAAACCTTAGAACATTATCACTTGCACTAAATAACCATGATTTTGCTTTTCTGAAACGCTCCATCCATTTTTCCGGTTTCTCTTTAAAAGTAAAAGTAACTGTTATTTCAATATCTTCCACAGTTCCATCATGTTTAAATAGAAGTCCATCTCTTCCTGCAATCTCATAAGTTATTTTTCTTCGTTTCCCTGTCGGTATAGAAGGTCGTTCTTTTACCAATATTCCTATATTGGTATTTATTTTCTCATTTCTTTCTACTTCAAACATCCTTTTGCCCTCATATTACTTAAATGTCTTTTTCCTGCACTGTCATTTACTGTTTTAACAATATAAGAGTCAAATTGTCGGTTTCCCACCTGAACAGTCACAGCATTATTTACATTGACATTCTGATTTGCTGCCAGCTCTAAAATAGAATTTCCCATACTTAAATTATTGCTCATTGATTGTGACAAGCTTTTGACTGCATCTGTCACTTTATACGCATTATCGTATATTCCTTTACTCATTCCTTCCATGAAGTCCGGCATCCATTTTTCATACTCTCTTAACGGGCCTTCATCCGGTCTTGAAAAATGTAAAAATGAAGTAACTTTCTTTGCAAGGCTTTTCACAGCATCTATCACCTTATCCGTAGTTTTCTTTATTCCTTTTGCCAATCCGTCAATAAAATCAGAGCCCCATTCAACAGCTTTTCCCGGTAAGGAAGTGATAAAATCAATTGCAGATTGAAACCCCTCTCTTACTGCCTTATCTATTTCAGACGCTTTGTTTTTTGCACCCTCCACCATGTTTCCAAATGCTTCTACTGCTTTATCCTTCATTTCTATAATGCTTTTTCCTAAATTCTTAAAAAATCCCGATATGGTATCTATAACTGCATGTACTCCGTCTCTAAACCACTCGCATTTCTGATAAAGCATCACTAAAGCTGCTACAATCGCCGTTATAACTGCAATAACCGGATGTGCTGCTATTACACCAAAAAGAGAGGTTGCAGCCCCTTTAATAAAATTAAAAATACTGACAACAGCCTTTCCTACTGCTGTCATTTTTGAAAAAGCTTTTGCCACGGCGGAAACTCCAAGCGACATTTTCCCTATCAAAATCAACAACGGACCAACTGCTGCCACTATTCCTGCAATTGCAATAATTGTCGTCTGCATTCCCTGTGGTAAGCTCGTAAATTTATTCACTAAGTTTGTAATAATTTCCGCAACCTTCTGAATAATCGGTGCTAAAGTATCTCCTATTATAATACTGGCTGTTTCTAAAGAACCTTTTAATTCTTCTATCGCTCTGGAGCCCTCACCCATCTGTGAATTTGCCATTCTTTGAGCAGCTTCTTGATCGTTTGTAGCCTTCTCATATTTTTCCAAACCCTCTGCACCTGAGCCTGTAAGGATAATTGCTGCTCGCATTGCATCCGAACCGAATATCGTTTGTAATGCCGCATCTCTTGTGGCTGCATCCAGTCCTCCTAATTTATTTTGCAATTCTTCCGCCATTTCTGATGCTCCCAACATATTCCCATTGGAGTCTCTTGTTTGTATTCCTAAATTTTCAATCATAGTTGCAGCTTTATCCGTAGGTGCTGACAGTCTTTGCAACATAGTTTTCAAAGATGTTCCGGCATCACTTCCTGTAATTCCTGCATCTGCAAATTTTCCGAGTACCGCCGTGGTTTCCTGCACGCTCCATCCGGCATTTTTAGCCCCTGCTGAACATTGAGCTAATGCTTCTGTAAGTGGCTGAACATCCGTAGATGAAGCTGCTGCCGCACCTGCCAAAGCATTTGCTGCTTCTGCCGAATTATTTGCTTCAATTCCAAAAGCTCCCATGGTTTGCACTACTACATTTGCCGCATCTCCTAAAGACATACCGGACGCTGCCGCCAAATCCATTGCTGTCTGTAATGCTCCTGCTTGTATCTGCCCTTCAGACAATCCGCCTTTCGCCAATTCGGTTATAGCATTTCCTGCTTCTGTTGCTGAAAAGATTGTTTCCTGTCCCATTTGTATTGCAAGGTTTCTCAGTTCACCCATTTGTTCCATAGGCTTATCCAATGCACCTGCTGCCTGACTCATAGCATCTTCGAAATTGTTTGCAGTAACAACAGAGGCAGTACCTATTGCCGTTACTCCTGCTGTTACTGGCATCATCTTTTTTCCTATCTGTTCTGTTTTCTTTCCAAATTTTTCTGCCGATTTGGAAATCTTTTCCATTGCCGCACTTGCACTTCCGCTTGTTTTTTCAAGCTCTTTTAAATGCTGTTTTGTTTCTGCAATTTCTCTTTGTAAAGCATTATACTTTTCAGGACTTATCGGTTTTCCAAATTCTTCATCAACTGCTTTTGCCTGTTCCTTTAACTCTTTTAAATGATTACTAGACTCATCTACTTCTGCCTGAAGCTTTTTATATTCGTCCGTATCAATCTTTCCGCCTTTTTCCAGTTTTGACATACTGGCTTTTAATTCTTCTATCTTTTTCTTTGTTTGGTCTGTTTCGGCTTTAATAGGTTCGTAGGCCGCCTTCCATTTATCATAATTTTTATAAGAAGCTGACACTTGTTTGTTCGCTTCATTCAACTGCTTCAATTTATTTTTTGTCTCTACGATAGATTTCTGTAACAAATCATGTTTTTGTTTCAGGAGAACCGTATTTTTCGGATCTAATTTCAGCAGTTTTGTAACATCCTTTAAAGATATTTCCGTTTTCTTAAGTGTACCTTCTACACCTTTTAAGGCCTTATCTAATCCTGTTGCATCACCATTTAATTCAATCGTAATGCCCTTTACTCTCTTTCCCATATCTGCCTTTCTATAATCGATCTATATCTTCCTGTGTAGCCAATCTTGGATATTCATACTCATCATTTTTCATTTCGATAAACATGTCATTTACTAAACCGATACTTAAGAGGTCTAAATCAGAAATAGAAATACCGCATTGTGTACACCTAAGTAAAAACAATGCGGTATTAACCTCTCTATCTATTTCCCTTTCCCTTTTTTTGGTGTGGATTTCTGCTTATTTTCCAAATTCCACATTTCCAAAATTTCCGGTAAAATTTCATAGATATCAAATGTTTCAAACTGCTCTAACCATTCATTGATATCTTTTGGTTGTTCCGGATCGCCGTGCTTGTGCATTAAAAATGCAATATTTTCAAACATTTCAAGAGAGTCGATAGGAAGTTGGCTTTCAAACTGGCTTTCATCAAATTCTTTCTCTTCTGCTTTTTTCCTCTGTTCTTCTTTTATCTTCTCTTGTTCGTCTACCTGCTTTTTTAACCTCTGCATATCTACAAAAATATCTCGTCCAAATTTTATTCGATACATTCTTGGTATTGCTGCCGAAGTCTTGAATTCGCACTTTATACCTCCAATATTTAATGTTTTTCTCATTTCATCCTCCTAATTCTGCATCTGCCAAATATACTTCTGTAAACCATTTGTCTTTCACTGCGTCATACGCACTGGCCGGCGCTTTTGCTCTTACAGTTCCATCAGCGGATGCGCTGCACGTAAGTTTTAATGTATCCGTGGAAGGTTCTTTCGTCTCTTCATTTGTTTTTGATGCTAATGTAGGACGTGACGCTGTACAATTATAAAACCAGAAAAGCGTTGGCTTTACATCTCCGTCAATTTGAAATCCTAATGCAAATTCTACTGTTGGGACTTCTGCATTTTCGATAAGAACCTGATTTTTATCGGCTTTCTCTCCTAAAATATCTTTCAGGAAACTATCCGGAATTAACGCTGCTTCCACTTCTCCTTCATACCCGTTATTCGCTGATGAAGTATAATAAACAATACCATCTGCATTAAATGGTGTCATCTCTCCTTTTGGTTCAAATGAAACGGATACAGCGCCCGGTATTGGAGTTGGTTTTTCATATTGTTTATCCCCCTTCTTTTTTGCGTAGTGCACATTCTTAATATTAAATTTTACTTTATTTTCTCCTGCCATTTTCATCTCTCCTTATAGTGTAAATTCAAAGGTGTTTTTTAACATTTTTTCACTGCTTACATAATTTTCATAATGTTCATACACAATTTCATTTTCTTCGAAATACTGTTTTATTTTATTTTCCAACGCAAAGTCCTTTTCTTCCGTATATAGTTCCAAAGTTATATCCGGCCATTCTTCATATACTTTTCCATCCGCACGAAATGTCGTATCTCCATCAACGAAATAAACAAAATAAGGTAATGTTGGTGCTCCACCTTCCGGAAAGCTTCTATATGCAATGTGGCAAAGGCTTCTGAAAAATTCTACCATTTCTTCTATCTTCATAGTTCTTTTTCCAGTCTTTTTAAGTATTCATCATTACTCCATTCTTCAACAGGCTTTATATGCTTAATTGCTGGTGCTCTCCCTCCCTGCCTTAAAGCATGTCCATTTTCAAGTAAATGTGTCAATGATGGCTTTGTTTTATTGTGAACCTCAATCTCAAATTTATTGCTGTTCACTCTTTTCTTTTTCACACTCCACCCATCTGCATAATGTTCTTTTCCTTTTCCCCGTGGAGAAGTTTCTATAAGCTTTTTTCTTGCATCTCTCGCCACTTTTCCGGCTACCTGCATCATCGTGGCAGTCTCTATCTCCTTGAACTTATCAAGCTCTTTCATTACCTCGTCCGTTAAATTATTTGTTCCCATGACACACCGCCCTAATCTTTACCGTTTTATTTCTGAACTGGATATTATCAATAGAATGGATATTGTATATTTTTCCATTAAATCGCAATCGATATCTCGTTGTATCCATTTCATCAAAAAACTTTTTCCATCGAAAAACAAATTCCAAAGTGTTTTCCTGCTGTATGCTGGCAGCTTCCCAATATTCCTTCCCGGATAGCCCGTTGATATAAGCATAGCCTTCATGAACCTTTTTCCATGTTTGTTTTGGATTTCCTACGTTGTCGTATGTATTATCGACTTTCTGTATTTCAATTTTGTTTTTATATGCTCCTGCCTGCATTATACCTCTCCTGACGGGATTAAATTTGTTGCGTGCATAGAAAGTATTTCATTCGCAAGAAAATGATGTTGTAGTTTATCCGAATGAGCCGCGCGATTATCCCACATATCCGCAATTAACATTAGAAATGCAACTGTAATATCTTCATATTTATCAAGTTCTTCCTCTTTTAATCCTGTATATGTGCAACAATATCTTATAGCTGCCCTTTTCATTGTTTCCAGTAACTTCAAGTCTTCTTCATCAAGTTCTTCTTCTATTTCCCTAATGTGATTACACATATCACTTATCTTTATTTGGCTTATCTTCATTTTGTTTCACCACTTTCTCTGCATACCCACATTTAATTAAATTTTTAGCAAGAGAGGACTTAACGTCCTGCTCCTGCCCTGCTGTCATGCACACAATTCCAACAAAACTCACCAGCGCCCTAATCACCATTTTTATGCTCCCATCTCTAATACGGCAATTTTCTGTTCATCTGTAATTTTAGAGTCGAATTCAAACCATGAAACAACACCAATAGCATGCTGTGTCGCATATTTCTCTCTTAAGATTTCAATGGAAATATTTTCTCTGAAATTCACGGAAAGTCCTGAATAGTCTCCATAGAGGATTGCTTTCGCAGATGTCTCTAATTTTGGCATATTATCAGAAATATGCACAGGTTTTCCCAGAAGCCTGTATGGAAATTCTCCGGTCACATCGTCCTGCAATAAATATCTATTATTTCCGTCTTTTAACTTTCGGATCGCCGTAAATGTATCCGGGTGCATAGTCCAGCAAGCGTTTGCCTGATACACCTGTTTTACTTTTGCCTGTAAGTCAATCAGTTCATCCGCAGTAATCACCTGCTGTCCTGCTGCCGTTACTTTATTCTTTGCATTCAAGGCTCCTTGCGCCTGTCCGGAACCCGTTCCGTTTAATAACTGTCCTTCAATCCAGATTGCAATTTCTTCTGCCATCTGATTTACAATAAAATCTACAACTGAAAATGCTGCATTGTTTTCTACGGATTTTCCAATAAGAGTTAATGCACCTGCAAGATAGCCTCCCAAATCCACAGATGTAAATTTTCCGGAGTCTGCCGTAAGTTCTGTAAATTCTGTCTGATATCCAACTTTGATATTGTGACTATCTGCGTCACCCCATACCGGAACTTTTAATACTCCTTTTACACTATACATAGTAGCTCCTGCTAAAATAGGGCATTTATCCTTAACGGCTTTGATAATCCTGTCCGCAATCGTAGTAGGAATAATTGCCCCGTTATTTCCCATGGTTACATTCTGTTCTCCGCCTCTTAATTCCGCAGCCTTTCCGAGAATATAATCAGCAAACTGCTTTTCCTCTACTTCTGCTCTCTCTGCTTTTTCGCTTTCTTTTTCTTTCGTTCCAAGAATGTCTTTCGCCTTATTCAACGCCTCCACAGTGGCATCAATAGAACGGATTTCTTTTTCTAATGTATCAATTTCCTTCTGTTCTTCTTCTGTAATAGCTCTCTGCTCGCCTTCTACTGTTTCATACAGTTTCTGCAATTTTTCCATTTTCTCTGCTCTCTGTTCAAATAATTTCTTTGTTTTATTCATCTTCTTTTCCTCTCAATTCTTCAATAAGTTTTAGCAATGCTGAGTTATCATATTTTGCTCTTTTTTCATTTTCAGCGTATTCTACATCAAATTCTTCTGCCCTTACCTCAAAAGCAATTTCTTCTCCGCTTCCTCCTCTTGCTTCTACCGTAGTAGACTCATAGCAGGGGCGCATCCTTTCATCAATGATAGAAACTTCATCCATTTCAAATTCTGAAATGCTTCTTGTATGTATGCCATCGCTTCTGGTTTCTTCGCTGTCTTTTGGCTTGTAGAAGCGGAAAGACCAGCCTCTCAATCTTTTCTGCTTTGCCTTCTCAATCACTTCCGGATCTGTAATTTCAATGGTTGCACGTAACCCTATGATATCTTCTTTTAATTTCATATTTGTTTTCGTGCTTCCCAGCACTCTGTTCCAGTCATGATTTAATAGGCATTTTATTTCCTCTGCCTGTTCAATGGCTCTTTTAAAAGCTCCCTGTTCGATTTTTTCAATAAAAAAACCGCCTTTCCCATCTGAAAGCGGTCTACTGTATCTGTCTGTAACATTTACGTATCCATCAATTACTACTTTATCACTCCTAATTTCCACCTTCAATTTTCTCACCTGCCTTTCCTTCTTTTTTTATACTTGCGGTTTTGTCTGTATTAGGCGTATATACTGTCTGTGTTTTTGTATTATACAAAACATCTTGCAGTCCCAGTTTTACAAAATCCAGACCGAGAGGAGCCATATTTTCTTTTTTTCTCACCTCGTCAATTTGCATCCATCCCGAACTTATAGAAGACTGATACGCATTATAGCGTTTTTCGATATCTCCTTTTGTAAGTTCGTACATATCTGGCGCAAAAAAATAGGAACCTTTTTCAGACTCCAAAAGCAATGCTGTATTTAAAGCGGTTACAAACTCGCCTAATACGTTATTTAAACAATATTTTATAAGTGATTTTTCATCCTGTTCACTCAGATTACCAGTTGTCAATGAAGGAGGAACATTAAATATTTTACAAATTTCATCTCCATTTGTACGTTTATTCTCGTTTAACTGCATTTCCACCGACGTATTCGAAGACTCTTTAAAATCTAATCCATCATTTAAAATAACAACGTTTTCAGAGCTATTTCGATAGAGTTTCCTCCATGCATTTTTCAGTGCGTCAATCGCCTCTTGCGAAAGTTTTCTCGCTGACTTTACAAATCCTTTTTTATTTCCACCTGTCAGTACAAGATTTTCTTCGTATTTCAGGGAATTATACATTACGCTCATCAGCTTTGTATTTTGTTTTACAACGCTTTCCCCTTCTACCCCGTCTTTTGTATTTCTTAAAAATCGGATAAATTCATGCGGAAAGTATGCCTTTCCATTCACCTGTATTGCTGCCGTTTTAAAAATCGGATCTACGCCTGTTGTAACAGTAACCTTGTCACAATCTACATAATGCAAAGACTCTACTTCTATACCGTTTTTGTGTATATAGCAATACCCTCCTTTTCCCAGAAAGTAATCTCTTACCATTGCATTTTTCATTTGCATTGCATCCAGCATGTCTCCTGTTTCTTCGTTAAGTAGTGTTACCCTTTTGTCTTCTACTTCTTTAATTTCTCCATTTTCTTTCTTATATAGATTTATAGGGATATTGGACACTGTTTTTGCTATATAATCTATACATCCTGCTAAAGCAGGGATTTCAAGAGCTTTTTCTCTTGTTATATCTTCGCCTGCAACCAAAGCACTTAATCCTAAATCATCTATTTCATTTGCATTAACCGGTTCTGAGCGAATACTTCTTCCTAAAATCTTCATACCTTCTCCTGTTATATTGTTTGTACTACAAAATCATCTACACCGTACATCATATACTGCTGCAATAAATAGATAGCGTTAATCAAGGCTACAACCATGTCTACTTTTCCAGTCGATTTCTTTTTATTCACATATTTATTTTTATTTGTATCTTCTGTACATCTGGCATTTTGAAAGTTAATTTCCAACATCCTGTTTTCTATATATCTGAATTGCTTTTCCAAAATGATTTCTTTTAGCCATTTTGTAGGCATGTGTAAAACTGAAGAATGTTGCTTTATTTCTACACATTCATACCCATCAGCCTCTAACCCTTGTACGGTTGCCAGTGCATTCCATTTATCATAGCCTATCATTTGTATTTCTACTTCATACTCATCTTCAATCTCCTTTATTTTATCTTTCACAAAAATATAATCGATTACTTCATTTCCACATGCGAAACAATCTCCATTTTGAATAAGTTTTTTATAATCAACATGCTCTCTCTTACTTTTGTACTCTATTTTATCCTCTGGAACGAAACCAAATACTTTTGCGAAAATATATCCATCAGCCTCCGTAACCATAGCCAGCGCAGTATTATCATCTGTTTCTGATAAATCCAATCCCATCCATACCCTTTTTCCTTTCCAAAAGTCTTTTTCTTTCTGAATTTTGCACATTTTTACTTTCTGTATGTCTATATATCCTTCGACTCCTAATCCTTTATAAAGAATATTATTATGCTTACATAAATAGTTTTCTCTTTTATTTTCATACAGTACGGCAATCGCTCTTTTCTTTTTTATTTCCTCAAAAATATATGAATGTTTCAGCGCCACCGGATTGCTTTGGTAAATAACCATATCATTTTTTTGCCATTCTTCTCCCAATTTTAATTCATCATCCGGCTCATATAGCAATGCGAAAATTCTCCGGTCTTCTAATATCCCGTCTAATGTTTTTTTTGCTATGTCTATTTCATCTATCATGACATTATTATCATTCGGATACTGTGTGCTAATAATAATTCCAAGTTTATTAAAAAGCGTAATCTGAGAAGACCTCATGGCTTCTACTGGATACTCATCAAGTGCCCCTGCCTCATCTGCCAAAAAAGCATTTGCCAATTTTCCGTCCATACCGTCTTTGCTGTATGCAAGAGGTGTATATTCATTGTCATTTAATAGGCAAATTATCTGGCTTCTTAAAATCTTAAAAGCCGGCTCATCTTCGTTATACAGTGCAGGACTTACTTTAATAATTTTTCTAATTGCATTTTTTAATTCCGAAGATAATGCTAAATCCGGAGCAACAGAAAAAAAACGGGAAAAATCCGGTTCTGTCAACATCAAAATAATAAAAATTACCGCACTATAAAATGTTTTAAAATTTTTTCTTGCAATTTCAAGAACTGATGTTACATAAAAACGAATATCCTGCTGTGTATTTCTCATTTTGGTACACAGGGTTGCCACAATAAATAACCACGCATAATCTTCCATTCCTTCATAGATTGTACACCTCAAATCCGGATGCACCATCAATTTCAGTAATTTGCATATCTTCTTATACGCATTTTCATCCACAAAAGCATCTGCATCTTCCCCATCAGCAATCTTAATCCAACTTTCGCATTGTAATTTCACATATTTAGGTACATATCCAGAGCTGTCATTTACACAAAACTGTGCGTACGCATAAGCTTTTCCTTCTCTAACCATTTAGAGCCTCTCTTAATGGATTATTTTTCTTTTCATCCTTTTTAGGTATGGATCGCAGGGAAGATGCTATCGTCATTATGTTTTCTTTTTCAATATCAAATAGCATTTTTCTTTTCGTCTGTATCTGCTTATCAAATGATATCAGCGTTTTTGATAAGTCTTTCTCAGTTTTTATATATTCTGCGAAGTCCATTTCTCCGCTTCGTTCTTCTAATTGCTGCATCAAGCCATAAATATACTCTCTTTTTTTCTCAAATTCGATACATTCTGCAAAAGTTATGCAGTATCTATTTATCACTCCGCTATATAAATCATCGTCTTTTCCTATACTCTTCAAAAGTTTAGAAATTCTCAGAAATTCTTTGTGCGCAACCTCATTTTCCTTGTTTTCTTTGCTTTCTTTTAGCTTAATTCCTGTCAATAAAGAGGCTTCTGCTGCCTCACGAACTTTCAGTTCCTTCTTCGTTCTATGGGATTTCTTTTCCATTTTTAATATTTTTGCCGGTTTTGTCGGTGTTGGCATTTCATTGCCCCCTTTCTTTCGAAATCTGATGTGGGAATAAATTATAAGTCGAGATTGGGCGTCGGTGGGGAAGAAATGGTACATTTTCCTCGTTTTTACCCCGGGGGGATACCCTCTGTCATTTCCCTTAATTTTTCTCTGTTTAAGATGCCTTTCTCTGCCATTTCATGATGTATGTCACAAAGAGTAATCAAATTATCATTTTCCAGCCTCAAACTGTAATCTTCTTCTATCGGTACTATATGATGCACTGATAGATTATCTGTTTCATATCGCCTTTGTGTTCCTTCTGCGTTTCTAATGCAAGCTTGGCATACATAGTTATCTCTTTTCTTTATTTCTTCCCTTTTATTTTTCCATGCCTGTGTTCCTCTGAATTTATTTATCCCTACATTCTTCTTGTATTTCTGTCTTGCTTTCATTCTCTGCTGCTTTGGCATACATATATAAGCGCTGTCATGTATTTTACCGCAATAGGTACAGCTTTTAAGCATCTCAAATTTCTCCTTTTACCACAAAAGGCACCTGATTACTCAGATGCCTCCTGTTCTTCCTTATTTACTTTTTCAATAAACTCTTTCATCATGTTTGTAAGCTGTGTTCCCATAGCAACACCAGACCTCTTACAAACATTCTGAAATTCTTCTGCAACGCTTTTGTTTACCTTATACGTTTTTGAAATAACTCCTGCTTTTGCATCCCATTTGTCTTGTGGTCTTAATTTATTTTCTTGCATCTTTATCCCTTTCCTCTCTGCGCCTTATCCTTGATACTACTTGTATTGCCATATAAGCGCCAGCACATAACAGCAGTACAGATGAATATAAATTTCCATTCGTTGCAATAAAAATAACCCACGATGCTACAAGAAATAAAATTTCAAATTTTATGCTTTTCATTTTTTCTAAGATGAGTTATACTTTTATTAAAGGATTGGGGCTTTCGCCCCTCTCCCTTACTTGAGAGCCTGTATGAAACTTGCAAGTCCTGTTAAGAATGTTCCCAAAGCAATCAACAGTTCAATGATAAGTTTCATCAGGTTCTTTTTCTTATGTTTCTTTTTACTCATCTTATTCTCACCTCCTTATGTATATATAATACTATATACGTGTACGTATGTCAAGCATTTTAATCAACTTTTTAATTTATCTTTTGTAAATGAAGAAAAGCACCTGTTTCCAGATGCTTTCCCACTGCTGATATGCTGCCACAATCAGCTTGACTACTATTATTCTCGCAAAGTCGGAGATGTTGGAATTGAACCAACGACTTGCTGTGTATAAGACAGGCGCTCTACCAACTGAGCTAATCTCCGTTTGGCAGCAAGGACTTGCCGTACTGCTGCCGTTTTCATATTTCCAATACGGAGGAAGATTGTTCCTTGGCTTTCTTAACTTTCGCCAAAATCATATTATCATACCTTTTACTATACTGAACTATACTATTTGATTTTTTTTAATTTTCTTAATGCCATTCCGTGTAATTTATATATCCATTGCTCACTATACCCCATTTTTTGAGCAATTTCCCAAAACCTCAGGTCTTTTATGTATCTATAAAATAATACATCTCTTTCATCTTCCTTTTCTAATTCACTTATCTTGAATGATATATCTTTATATTTTTTTACCTGCTGCACGCCTTCCTGGTATAGCCTTTCCTCTAATTCCGTTATATCAGCAGCATAACTTGATAAATCGCTTTGATTGTGACCGTGAGGCATACCATCACTATTGATTGACGGGTTCATTTTCATCGTTCTTATTTCTTCTAATTCTGCTTCAATTCTTTCAACCCTTCTTTTATGCCTCTGATATCCTCTAAGATATTTTTTTTTCTTTTCATTTTCTTCTCTTATTACCTGTTTTTCAGTCTTATCCATTTCTGTCACCCCTTGCTTTTCCGTTTCCTGAAAAATTCTTCCCACTGGAAGCTTTCTTTTACTCCATTCTTATCTTCTAACGTAACAATATGAGGATATACTCCAATTACTTTCATCTTTCTGTATTCTCTAACGGTTCTGTTGCTCTTGTAATCACTTGTTACCCTCTCTGTCAAAACATGGTAATATTCTCCTCTATATACTCCATGCTTCTTTTCTATTTCTCTTATTCTTTCTTCTTTTCCGATACCCCATATAGCTTTTTCTGGTGTATCATCCCGATATCCTTCGTGGTTCATATAATTCTTGCCTCCTCTAAAAAATCCAGTAATGTAGGTACGTCTATTGCAAAACCAATACCATTTGCTTCTATCACTACTTCGTTTTTCTTATCTTCTTTCTTATTCTCTTTTCTGGTTCTAATGACGCCTTTCTGCATGTATGTTCCGCTTTTTACTACAATCCCTGTATCTATGGTTCTTTCTCTTATCAGCATTTGATAGACTCCTTTATTTTATGTCCGAGTCGGACACGTTTCCCCATGCACATTTTTCGCATATTCCAAGGCAAACTCCAAAGGAAATGGCTTTTCTGCACATCTGTTCTTTACTGATGTTTGGTTTCTGATTCACTTTTATTCTTTTCAATCCAATTTTTTCAAAGATTTTCAGTATCAGTTTCTTTTTCTTCATTTGCCTTTTTCCTTTCATAATTTCCTACAATAAAATCAACGATGATTTTTGCTTTAAAAAGTATTTCTCTACTCATGTTTATACAACTCCTCCTCTATTTCCTTATTTGTAAGTTTCTCAAGATTGCCACTCTGGAGGAAAATCCCTCCTGCTGGTGTAATCTGTATACACTCCATAATGCTTTCTGTCTTTTTTCCACATACCGTTCTTCTGCGGATATATTTCTGCTTTGGAATTAAATTAGATTTCTTCATAAGTCCTCCATTCTTCATTTTTCTTATCTCCTTAGCTAAATGGCAGCTCTTCCTCAATTCCATCTGGGATATTCATGAAGCCGTCTGCATCTACGGATACCCCTTGCTCCCCTGGCTGCTGTCCTGCTGCCGTATTGCCCTGTGCATTGTTATTTCCTGCTGCATTATTTTTACTTTCAGCAAATTCCTGTTCCTCTACTACAACATCTGTTGTATAGACTTTGTTTCCATCTCTGTTTGTATAGCTTCCTGTCTGAATTCTGCCACTTACTACAATGCGGATACCCTGACGGAAGTATCTCTCTGCAAATTCTGCCGCCTTTCCGAAGGCAACGCAACTAATAAAGTCTGCTGTTGCTTCATTCTCTTTTTTAAAGCGTCGGTCTACGGCTAGTGTATATCTTGCGATTGCCATTGGATTATCTCCGGCCGTGTATTTCACATCAGGGTCTCTGGTTAATCTCCCCATTAAAATTACTTTATTCATTTTTCCCTCCTTAAGATGCTGGACGTTCAAATTCTCCATCCAGATAAGATTTACCAATAATCTTGACAAATTCTTGCCTTGTATGGTTCTTTTCAAATTCTTCCTGGCATATTCTTTTTAGTGTCATGTCTGTTTCCCGGTTATTATGTACTGCGTCCTTGCCGATGCGGTGGTGCATTAGGCAGAGGTTTGCTTTAAATCCATAAAATTCACTGTTTTTTCGGTTGGAGCTGCCGAAATAAATGTGATGGTCTTCTACTTGCTTATATCCGTAATCTCCATGCAATACCATGCACAAATAACATTGTTTTTCGCTCTGGTCTTGCAAGATGCTCTTTTGT
>OLRL01000809.1_pt1 | contig 16063 bp, 7 predicted proteins | sample 1643201 | NCBI WGS metagenome assembly OLRL01 (sample SAMEA3136649, study PRJEB25190) | human gut metagenome | biome: human gut; feature: human-associated habitat; material: faeces | place: Austria | collected 2013
TCAGCATTGTTCCCCACTGATCCATGTAGTAATAATGTCCATCTACATATACCCAGCCGGTCAGCATTGCTCCCCACTGATCCATGTAGTAATAATGTCCATCTACATATACCCAGCCAGTCAGCATTGCTCCCCACTGATCCATGTAGTAGTAATGGCCGTCTACATATACCCAACCAGTCAGCATTGCTCCCCACTGGTCCATATAGTACCAATGGTTTCCTACAAATACCCAACCAGTTGCCATAATTCCATTTTCATTAAAGTAATACCATTCTCCGGAGATTACTTTCCAACCAACTGCTTTCTGTCCGTCTTCATAGTATTCCCAACCGTTTTCTGTTGAAACCCATCCTTCCAGTTCTGGTTCTGCTTCAACTAATGCTCCCTGAGTTTCTTTCAATGCTTTGACTGCTGCATCTACTTCTTCCTGTGTTGCATCTTCTTTATCGTATACTTTCTGAGCCTCTTTTAATGCTGTTTCAAATACTTCCCAGCTTTCTGCTGTGTATTTATCTTTCTCTGTTACTTTTTTAGCATCTTCAATAGCTGCTGCCAGAGCTTCTTTATCTACGCTTGGAACAGTAGAACCATTCACTTTCCATTCAATAACACCAATACCACATGCCGGATCATTATCATTAAGGAACTGTGGTTCCATTGTCATTCTAATTGCTGTTGTCTTAATATTTCCAAGTTGTGTTGTGTTATATTTATTTTCTTCACTTGTACTTTCTGCCTCTACTGCAGTCCATTCTCCGTTTTCGTCTAAATATTCAAAGCTTACAGCTTTTGGCATTTGAATTCCGCCGCCATCTGAGAAATAGTAAACATCTGTGCTTTCAAGAATAACTGTTTCATCCCATGTATAAGATAACCAAGCATTCTGTATATTGTTTTCTTCATCATAACGGTGGTTCCAGTTATGCCATGTTCCATTTGACTTATCACCGGAATCGGACGGGTCAATACCATCATTCAATGTTGCAAGACCGCCAAGGTCATCCACATAATCGCAGATACCATCTGCTTTTGCCAAAGAAGCAATATTCTTATTTTCTTGTGGTTTTTTTTCTAACGCATTCTGTGCTGCAATAAGTTCTTTTACCGCGTTTTCAATTACCTCATCCGTTGCATTTTCATCTTTCGCTACTGCTTTTGCATTTTCAAGAGCTTTTGCAAATACAGACCATGTTTCTTCTGTATAAAGACTTTCATCTAATTTTTCTGCTGCTTCAATAGCTTTCAATAAAGCATCTTTATCTACGGGAGGTTTTTCTTCACCGCGTTCACTGTATACTTTCCATTCTACAAGACCAACACCGTTACCATCGTTCGCCTGTTTCTTCATAGTAACACGAATTGCTGTTGTGGATACTTCATCAAAAGTTGTATTATTAAATCCATCCAGATTTAATGTATATGCAGATGGATTATCTACTTTCTGCCAGTTTCCGTCAGCATCCAGATATTCATAATAATACTCTTTAGGAATTTGAATACCACCGCTTGTTGGTTTGTTTTCTTCTCCGTCATACCAGAAATAAATATCTGCACTCTGCAGCTTAATCGGTGTATTCCATGTATAAGTTACAGTCTCCTCTCCGCTTTCATTTCCCCATGTTCCATATCTTGGACCACTTGGATTATAAGAGTTTGCCGGAACCTTTCCATCACGTACAGCCTCTAATTTTTCCCAACTGGATACATAACTTGTAGAAACCGCTGCACTATATGCCATATTTCCGTCTTTTGTAGGAAGTGATACAATTAAGTTAGATAATTTTTCTACTGCTGCATCTACTTCTTCCTGTGTTGCTTTCTTATTTTCAAATACTGCTTTTGCCTCTGCTTTTGCTTCATCAAGCGCCGCTTTTAATTCATCTGCCATTACAAACAAATCTAAATTCAAGGCATCTGCATCGTCAATTACTTTTCGTAAAAGAACCTTATCTACAATATTATCTGCATAGCCCATTACCTGCCATTCAATAACACCGCATCCCAATGTCTTTGGTGTCATATTCATACGAATTGCAACTGCATATACCGGGTCAAATGTTGTCACATTGTATTTATCCAGTTCTGTACCACATCCCTGAACATTTGGAAGGTCGCGCCATGTACCATTTTCATCCTGATACTGATAGCTTACATCCTTAGGAACAAAGTTGCCATCTGTGAAGTAATATGCGTTAGACTGATAAATCATAACCGGTGAATCCCATGTGTACTGTACCCATGCAGGACCACCCTGATCTCCCTGCCAGTTATGCCATACGCCATGTGTTTTATCTCTGGAGTTTGCCGGATCATATCCATCATTTAATCCTGCAACACCGCCGAGGTCACTTGGTGTATTAATAATCGCTGATGGAACTCCCACAAGAGCCAGATTTGCAGCTTTACCGGATACTACCATAACTCGAGCTTCAACCTTCATTTCTGTATCCTTTACCGTACCGGATACTGTAAATTCTCCTTTTTCCGCATAGGAGCTTTCTGGAATTTCATCCCATACAATTGTACTGTTTTTCACTGTTCCATCCGGATAAATAATATCCATTGTTTCCGGAAGCGTCGGTGCTGTACCAACCTGTGTAATAATTGCGCCTGTACGTTCTACACCATCTACTGCACCTTTCATTTCAACAACAACATCTTGATTTGCGGATACATCTTCATCAAATACTGTTGATTTTTTATCTGTAACTGTAAGACGAAGAGTATAAGTACCTTCTGCTCCGGCTTTCATCAAAGCATCTTTCTGATCTGCCTTTGCAATGATTGCATTACCGCCTTCAGGCTGTTCTACAACACTCCATGAATATTCAAGATCATTATTATATACAGAATCAGATGTTGCGCTTCCGCTTAATTCTGCAATAGTAGTATTCGAAGGATTTTGTACTGCTGTTACACTGCCAATAACAGGAGCCTGTTTATCAGGAGCAGCTAAAACATTAAATGTTTCCTCTTTTTCTGTAGTAAGTTCTCCGTCAGAAACTGTAAGTTTTACTTTGTATTCACCTACCGCTGTTGCAGACAATTCTGCATAAGGTTTATTATCTTCATCAAATGTAAGTTCTCCGCCCTCAGGAGTGCTTACAGTTTCCCACTTATAAGTTAATGTTCCGTCCGGAGCACCATCATCATAAGCAGAAGCTTCTACTCTGAAAGGTACTAATGCTTTTGCGTCCTCATCAACTTTTATAGTACGAATTACAGGAGCTGCATTAATTCCGGCTTTCATCTTACTGATTGTCACTTTTGCCGTAGCATCTGCCGGAATTACTGCATGAGCAATGCCCTCATTTCCCTTTACATAGCACTGTCCGGCTGCTTCACCATTTACACTTATGCTGTAATATCCATCAGAAATACCTGCACCGCTAAGTTTAATTCTGGAAACATGCTCTGTTCCAAGTTTATTTTCCAAATTAAATTCTAAGTAAGAACCATCTGCGTTTACCACAGTTTTAGAACTGGAGTCCTGCTCAAGTTCTGCATAAATCTTGCTGTCGATTACGTTAAAACGTTTGCCAACACCATCTTTCGGTGTAATTGTATAAACCTTTCCCTCTTTAGACACTTCACAGCCATATCCTGTCAAACCAAATACAGGATCTGTTACGGCATCAGAACTGATACTTAACAGAGAGCCATAAAGACCTTCATCACTTTCTCCTGAGAAATCGTTCCAACCATTGTTCTGAACACGAGTTCCTCCATCATTAACGTTTTGAGCACCATATCCGCCTTTGGACATTGTGTATCTCCAGCTTACATTACCTACATAATCCTCAGAAATCTGTCCCATGTTGACAGCATTAAAATTAGAAATTTTTGCTGCATAGTTTACACGCTGTGCCCATGCGCTGCTGTCATTATCCCATCCGTTGTCCTGATAACGTAACCAGTCATCCATAATAGAACCTGCTAAAGACGCAGTATACTGGAAATTCCACCATGTTTCACCACCGCGGAATACAGGGTCGGCATATTGATACCAGGTTGGCTGAATACCACGCATAGCACGTGTCTTCCACTCTGCTCTTTCCATATTACTTAAAGCTTTTTCTGTATTCTTATCATCAGGATAATATTCTCTTAAAGCTTTTGCCGCAGCATAAGCACCTTCTTCACCCGTATTGTCATATTCAAATTCTGAACCATATGGGTAATCAGCAGTTGCCATGTTTGTACCTTTATTTTTCGCAAATTGTTCTTGAAGATTATCTGCTTCTTCAAACATACCTTCTTCACGAAGGGATTCAATCATATCAGGAATTTGCTGTTCGCCATAAAAACCGATAGGTCCGCTTCCTACACGATTGCTGTAAATACCATAAGCTTTTTCCAGATACCATTCCGGACTTTCACGATACTCAATTAAATCAGGATATGCTTTTTCCAGTCGGTACATATTATAGAAACCGGTAGCTTCCATTACTTCTGAATATGTACGTGTATATGGAGATGCAGAAGTACCGTATACACCGGATGCACTCAAATAGTTAGCAACAGTATAGGTGGACTGTGTATATTTCATGTAATTATTCCACATGAAATCAATGAGATATTTCTCGATAGATTTTACTTCTTCCGGATCTGGGTCCAGATAATTTTTCATTGTAATGAAGTTAATATTATCATGACTCCAGTCATCTCCCCAGTGATTTTTTTCATTGGTATCTCTGCCACTTGCAAAATACCAGTCACTGTAAATACCATAAGTAGGACTTTCCGTATCATTATCCTGGGTTGTATTTACCATAAAATCTGCATGAGTTTCAATTGTATCATCTAAGCTTTCTAATACGTTAAATTCATACTGTGTAAATTTCTGTTCACCATTTAATTTATAATTAACACGAACACTGTTATTTCCAATACATCCAAAGTTCAAATTATAAATATGATGCTGCTCGCCATCTACAACCTTTGTTTCCACGTATGTAGCAGAATCGTTCTGCGCACATTCTCCTGTGCGGGAATTGTTTACTAAACCTCCCGTCTGTTCCGGAATATGCGCTTCATCAAATGGGTCATTTTCATGTACACACTGTACATCAACTTCAACATCTGTAATCTTGCTGTCATCATAATGCAAATCTAATTTTGTAGGCATATTAATGGCTGTCTGAAAGCTTGGAACTGCAACAGCATCAATCATACCTGCATCGTACATAATAGAACGCATATTTGCTTCACGTTCCTCTACAGAATCAGAGGCATTATTTTCGCTTTCCGCACTCTCCTGAGGTGTATTATCACCTGCTCGTACAGCAGAGAATTTAAACTGATAAGTTTTACTCTCACCCGGTGCAAGTACAAGACTTGTCGCATCCGTATAGTAACCACGTCCTGTTTTCTGAATATCTTTTGAATGAATATAATATACCTGAAGTCCCGGGAACCATCCACCGGTATCACTTGTCCAGTTCTGGAACGTATCTCCGGCACGAGTTCCTTCTACACCGTTAATCTTTCCTGTCCAATTATCGATATACTCAATTCTTGCTCCACTTTCAGGAACAGGCGTAAAGAGCATATAGTTGCCTTCACCGCTGCATCGAATTGCGTATGCGTAACCACTGTCTGCACCCGCAAATGTATGAACCGTTGTACGATTATTATAAGTATCACTGATATTTGCATACTTATTATTCCAAGGCATAGGAAGACCCACGTCACCAAACTCAATATGTTTTGATCCTTTGTTTTTCAATGTAATACTCCACAGCAAAGAACCATCCTCTGTATCCATATCATATACAGATTCTACATCAAATCCTTTCATGGTGCGTTCATCTGTTGAATCTTCATCTTGACCGATATAATTAATTTCTACCTTTTTATCACTTACTACATTTTTCTTAATATAAGGATTGCTCTCTAAGTTCTCCGTTGCATCTGAATATGTTGTCGAACCACCTGCTGCCAATGTTTTATTCGTATCTACCTCAACAAACCCTGTTCTATCATCCGGAAAGGTTCCGTCTTCACTGGTACGATAAGAAAAAATCATTTCGCCCATCCATTGATGCGCTGTATTATTCTGGTTTTTGGTATCGTTTGGTAATACAAAATTCATCTCACTGCCGTTATTACTCAGACGATTGTTCTTAATCTTCATAGAAGCAATCTGTCCCAAATCACCAATTTCAACAGCAAGACTGTCATTTCCAATTGCATCATTTGCCGCTTTTACAGTCAAAACTGTATTTGGAATCGCACCAGATACAGAAAGAGTAACCATTGCAGCCGATAATGCAAATGGTACTACTTTTTTCTTAATTAAATGTCTTACCTTCTTCATACACTCACTTTTCCTTTCTAAAAATTATCGGTTACACCATAAATTCTTTCTTGCTATCTCCTCCTTTTTTATACCTTTTTCTTTATATTTCTTCTTTTTGAAACGTTTTACTAATTATAAGCAAATTATACTATTGGCAATTTGAATATTCAACTATTTTCGTCATTTTATCATCATTTCGTTGCGTTATACCAATTTTTACACCTATTTTTTGTTTATTTTTTTATATATTATACGTTTCACTTGACCTAGGTAGAGTATCAACGTATTTATACAAAATTTTTCTGATACTCAAATACCGGAAATCCTTTTTCATCAAATGTCACCCTCATCAACATCGTATGACGATTTGCATCATATAGGGGGTCTCCTATAATTTCATCATACTGTCTTGCATGGTACACACACAAATCCGTTTCTCCATCTTCCTCTTTCACAAAAGAATTATGCCCCGGTCCATAAATTCCTTTTTCTTCCTCTGTTTTCAGAACAGGATAGCGAAGCTTCGTCCATACACCAGGGTCTAAAAGGTCTGCATTTTCATCCACATACATCATTCCCATGCAATAGCATGCACCTGTAGCGCTGGCAGAAAATGTCATAAAAATTTTTCCGTTCTTTTTCAAAATTGCAGGTCCTTCGTTCACCCAAAAATCAACTCTTTCCCAGTCATAATCAGGTGTCGTCAAAAGCACTTGAGCTGTTGCAAGTTTATTTGGCGCTGCCATCCTTGCAATATAAAGATTAGAAACCTGTTTTCCCACTCCCGTCTTCTCAGCCCAAATATAATAATGCTCCCCTTTATTTTCAAACACTGTAGCATCCAGAGAAAAAGCATGGAATGAAAAATCATCTCCCTCTGCAGCCTGCATCATTCCCAACTCTTCCCATTTATCCTTCATGGGGTCATCACCTGTGCAGCGGAGCACATAAGGACGTATTTGCCAAATATCGTCCTTATCTCCGGCAGCATAATAAATATACCATCCACCATCCAGATAATGAATTTCCGGTGCCCAGACATGAATACTCTGTTCTCCTCTTTCATGCTTCACCCAAAGTGTCACCTCTGTGGCATCCTTCAATCCCTTGATAGTTGTAGCTTTTCTCAATACAATCCTGTCGTACTCCGGTACAGATGCAGCAAAATAATAACTTCCATCTACATGACGGTATATATATGGATCTGCCCTCTGCTCAATCAAAGGCTGATTATATTCCGTCTTCTTATAATTTGTATTATTCATATTTCAACTCCTGTATCCGTTTCATACCAATTATTTGCCAAGGCGAATTACATTCCATGTAGCTTTTTTCAATACACTTGTCACAACTCCGCCGTCAAGTTTGCTTCTGTCATCTGCATTTACCGGATAAACCTTTTCTCCCAAAAGGCTATTTGTAGCTTTCAAGTCTTCATTTTCCATTACAATATGTTCCAGAACACGATACCCTTCAAAGCTTCTTACATCTGTAGTCAATTCTACATCCTCTTCCAGATTACGATTTACTGCAAAAATTGTAACTTCATCCTTTTCTTCGTTATATACTGCAACAGATTCAACATCCGTAATTTCATCGTGTTTTGCTGTAGCATGTTTTGTTCCTGAAATAATAGGCTGCAAAGCAATACCACGTCCATATTTAGAAGCATGCATAAATGGATAAAAAATTGTCTGTTTCCAAGCGCCGCCTGCTGCATCTGTCATAATTGGAGCAATTACATTTACCAGCTGTGCCAGACATGCCATCTTTACACGGTCTGCATGTTTCATCAGAGTAATCAGCATCAGTCCTACCAGCAGAGCATCTTCAAAGTTATAAATATCCTCCAGCATTGGCGGAGCCACCTGCCACGGATGATTTTCTGTAATATCATCATCTGCCGCATTAGAATGGAACCACACATTCCATTCGTCAAAACTTAAATTCATAACTTTTTTACTGCGTTTTTTCGCTTTTACATAATCGCAGGTTGAAATTACTGTACGAATAAAATCGTCCATATCATCAGACTGTGCCAGATAATCATTACTGTCATCATCACGGTTTCCATAATATTGATGCAGAGAAACATAATCTACATAATCATAAGTATGGGACAATGTAGTTACTTCCCAATCAGGGAATGTAGGCATATCACGAGCAGAACTTCCGCAGGAAACCAACTCAATACTTGGATCAATTAAACGCATTGCCTTTGCTGTTTCCTCAGCCAGACGTCCATATTCCTCCATTGTTTTATGTCCGATCTGCCATGGACCATCCATTTCATTTCCAAGGCACCAAACTTTAATATTATGAGGATCTTTCACACCATGCTTAATACGCAAATCACTATATTTTGTACCTGATGGATGGTTACAATATTCTAAAAGATTACATGCATCCGAAATACCTCTGGTTCCCAGATTAACTGCCATCATAACTTCTGAATTTACTTGTTTTGCCCATTTAGAAAATTCATTTAAACCAATTTCATTCTTTTCAAGACTTCTCCATGCCAATTCCAATCGATGTGGTCTTTCCTCCACAGGACCTACTGAATCTTCCCAATAGAAATTAGATACAAAGTTTCCACCCGGATAACGTATAATCGGTACATTCAATTCTTTTACCAGTTCTACTACATCCTGACGAAAACCATTTTCATCTGCTGCCGGATGTCCGGGCTGATAAATTCCTTCATATACTGCTCTTCCAAGATGCTCAATAAAAGAACCAAAAATCCTTTTATCAATAGGTGCAATCTGAATTTCTTTATCTAAAATCATTTTTGCTCTTCTACTCATTTTGTAATCCTCCTAAAAATCAATTTAAAATTTTAATATTATTCTTTTACAGCTCCGGCTGTCATTCCCTCAATAAAATATCTCTGGAAACAAATAAACAAAATAAAAATAGGAATAATTGAAAATACAGAACCTACTACCAACAAACTGTAGTTATCTCCATAAGGGTTAATCAACGTATTCAAACCAATGGTCAATGTATACTTCTCTGAAGAACGAACTACCAGCAACGGCCACATATAGTTATTCCATGCATTCATACCATTTAAAATAGCCATGGCGGAAAATGCAGGTTTCATAATCGGCACAATCAAGCGGAAGAAAATTCCATATTCTGTACATCCATCAATACGTCCTGCTTCAATCAGAGACTTTGGCGTACTTAAAAGATACTGTCTGAAAAAGAAAATTGTGGACGCATGTGCCAGGAAAGGCATTACTACTGCTGCGTAGTTATCCATCAGTCCCCATTCAGACATCTGTTTATACAATGGAAGCATAATAACTTCAAAAGGAATTGATAAAATAATCAATACAAGCAGGAAAAAGAAATTTTTTCCTTTGAAATCATAGGCAGCAAAACCATAAGCTACGAAAGAACTTACCAGCAAAGTCAACACTACTGTAATCACTGTAAGAAAAAGGCTGTTTCCAAACCATATCCAGTAATCATGCTTTCCGGTAAATAACAATATATAGTTATCCAAGGTCATTTTAGCCCAGTCTAAATTCAAATTCAGTCCATACTGGAGCAGTTCATTACCCGGTTTAAAACTGGCAATAAAAATCGCATAAACCGGTATAATAATCAAAATAGCAAGAACAGTGAAGAAAAATATCATGCATATTGTGGCTACTTTGTTTTTTCTTTTCTGACTTCTCCCAATTGCTGCCATATTATCTCTCCTCCTTCTTAAATGTTCCTGTTGCAACTAACTGAACCAGATTAATAATCATAACAATAACAAGCAATACAAGACCTACTGCACAGGCATAACCCATAGCACGTTTTTCAATACCCTGTCTATATAGGTATCCTACAATGGTCAAACCGATATTTTGAGGAGAGTTTACTCCTTTCCATAACATGAAAGACTCAAGGAACATCGCCAATCCGGCATAGATACTGATTGTCAGTACATATATTGTTGTAGGTTTTACTAATGGGAATGATATCTTAATAAACTGCTGCCATTTACTTGCACCGTCAATAGATGCCGCTTCATAAATATCAGTAGGAATACTCTGTAGTCCCGCAAGGAAATAAAGAATATTTACACCTGTCCATCTCCAGCACGCTACTACTAAAAGAGCAAAATACCCTGTCCATTCACCTTTCAACCATTTAATCGGAGATTTTCCCAAGAAGTCCAGAACCTGATTTGCAAGCGCACTGTCCATTTCACCAAACATCAGACGGAAAATTGTACCCGCTACTACTACAGATGTAAGTGCCGGAAGGAAATAAACAGATTTAAAAAAGTTCTGTCCTTTCATCAATTTGCTGTTCAAAAGACTGGCAAACAACATTGGGAAAGGAATTAAAAGGATTAATGTTCCAACCATATATTTTAAGCTGTTATAAACTGCTTTATAAAACATTTTATCCGTAATCAATCTGGAGTAATTCTTAAATCCTACCCATTCATCCTTTAACACATCTTGAAAACTTAACAAAACGCCATTTGCAATAGGAGAAATCCAAAACAAAATAATGGTAATTACAAACGGAAGAATGAATATATAAGGAGCAGCTTTTTGTGAGTATAAAAATTTCTTAATCTTCATTTGATTTAATACCCCTTTCTTTTTATGAAAATGGGGATGTAGGTTTTGCCCCACATCCCCATGACTCGTTTTTTTAATTATTCTGCGAATTCATTTTCCAGTGTATCCTGAGCTGCATTAAGAGCTTCTTTAACATCCATATCAGATTCAAAAATATCATTTAATGTCTGTGTACAGAATACATTGTTGATGGATGGCCATTTTTCATCTGTAAAGCATTCCAGAAGACCAATACTATCCTGAAGTTCTAACAATGGATCAAATGGTTTTGTATTGAAATACTGTACAAACGCATTGTCAGGGTTTTCTGTAACTGCTTTATCTGTCCAAACTGCTGTGTTTACAGGGTCAAATCCTAATACGTTCCATACTTCTACGTTTGCTTCGTCAGAAAGTTTAATGAATGCGAATACTTCAGCTGCTAAATCTGCATTTTCGCTGGATTCAACAACAGCTGTTCCTGTTCCGCCACCGCCGATTGTCTTAACAACATCATCTTCACCAAATACTGGAGGAGCTGTAATCGCAACTTTACCTGCAAGGTCTGTCATATAACTTGTATAACGGCTTGTCTGCCAGAATGGCATAACTGCTACTGCTACATCACCGCTGTTGTATAAAGGATATGCTTCTTCGTTATCTGGCTGTCCACCTGCGATTGTATCAAGTGCACCTGCATCCTGCATATCTTTCAAATACTGGAAAACTTCAACCATTTGTTCACTATTTACAGCAAGAGAACCATCTTCTGCAAGATAATCTCCACCTTTCTGAGCTAACATCAGTTCAGGTACCCACTGAGCTGTTGTTTCTGCTGCTGCAAAAGTTTTGCCTGTAGCTTCTTTGTATTTAACACCTGCATTCTTGAAATCTTCCCATGTTTTAATGGTTGTATAATCAATATCAGCTGCTTCAAGAGCTTCTGTATTATAGAAAGCAACCATTGTACCTACGTGTGTAGGGAAACCATAACATTTACCATCTTTAGAATACAAATCCAGTCTGGATTGAACAACGTTATCAATATATGGCTGTGTAGCTTCTGTTAAATCCTTCAGTCCGATTTGACCTGTTGTAAATGCCGGGAATTTTCCCAACTCGATATCTACTACATCCGGTGCTCCCTCTCCTGTTTCTAAAGCCAGAGACAATTTGTTGTGCATATCGTCATACGCCATGTTGGATAAAACTAATTTTACTTTTTTATCAGGATTTGCTTCATTCCATTTTTCAGCCATATTTGTGTAGAAATCCTGATGGTTTTCAATGAAAGTCCATACATTAAGAGTTGTAACATCATCCCCTTCTACTTCCATTTCTCTTTTTCCTGTTTCCTTTTTCTCCTCAGAACCTTTGCTTTCACCATTTCCGCATCCTACAAGCATTGTTCCCGCCATTACTGCTGATAATAAAATGCTCAACACTTTTTTCTTCATACTTAAATTCCTCCCTGTTTTCGTTTTATCAATTTCAGAAACCTTTCTGTTTCTGTATGATACGTTTTAAAATTGTTTTTTAAAAAATTTCCTTTATCCAGACAAGCATTTCGCCTTTCTCACGATTTCCCCAGTTGCAATATGGAACTGCCTTCAATTCCACATCTTCCATTTCAATTTTTCTTTCTCCATACAACCGGTCGTCTTCCCAGCCTTTTTGTAAAATCCTTTTACCTTTTGCTTTAACAGTAACAACACCCCCTAAAAGTTCTGCTTCATACTGTTCTATAAGTTCCGCTTTTGTGTCCACATAATAAGAAGAAAGATTTTTTTCATTATCCGTTTCTTCTAAACAATAAACCAGCGGTCCTCTCATGATTGCCGTTTTCCCTTCGTCTGCTCTTACATTTGGATTTGCATGGACAAAACGCGCTTTCATATCACACTGAATTGTAATCTCCTCATTTGCACCAAGGTTTTCTAAAATCAAATAACCTTTTTCAACTACCGGATTTTCTAATATTTCACCATTTCTATATACAGTAAACTGTTTTGCATATCCCGGTATACGAAGAGCAATTTTTCCTCCTGAAGCCTTTTCAGCCTGTGCATAAAGGTGAACTTTTCCATCCACAAGATAATTGCTGTCAACTTTTATCTTATATGGTACTTTTGCTATTTCTACATTTGTATCATTTGAAATATATAAGTTTACATATAATGCATCTTCATCTATTCCATATATGTACTGTCCCATAGATGCCAGCGTTCTTGCTATATTTGGCGGACAACACGCCACGCTAAACCATTTCTGTCTTACCGGTTTTACATGTTCCATAGAAGTTCTTTCCATGCAGTTCTCCGGCCATACTTCCAGAGGATTTACATAAAAGAAGCTTTTACCATCCATGGCAATCCCCGCCAGCACTGTATTGTATAATGCCTTTTCTACGATATCTACATAAGCTGCATCTCTTGTAATTTCTGCCATTCTCTTACCAAACATTGCAAGTCCGATAGATGCACAGGATTCAGAATAATTTCTGTCATTAGGCAAATCATAGTCTGTGGTAAATCGTTCTAAAAGTCCCGATGAACCAATTCCACCTGTAATATACATTCTCTTTTTAACGATATTATCCCAAAGTGTTTCGCAGGCTTCCCGAAGTGTTTCATCTTCACATTCATAGGCCAAATCAGCCATTGCGCTGTAAAGATAAACTGCTCTTACCGCATGTCCCTCTGCTGTTTTCTGCTCCCTTACAGGAAGATGAGATTGTGAATACTCCGGCTGGTATGCTGTAAATTCTGGGAAGATTTGTTTATACTTTTCTCCTCTTTCTTCCTGAGCAAAATAGTTCTCTCCCACACCTCTTGCATCTACAAAATATTTAGCTGCATCCAAATATCTTTTCTCTCCTGTTGCTCTGAACAGTTTCACCAAAGCCAATTCTATTTCTGAATGTCCCGGATACCCATGACATTTGCCTTCTTCCGGACCAAATTTATCACAAATCACATCGGCAAAACGAGATACAATATCAAGAAACTTTCGTTTTCCTGTGGCTTCATAATAAGCCGTTGCCGCTTCTATCAGATGACCTGCAGTATATAATTCATGTCCTTCTTTTAAATTAGTCCACCGTCTGTTCGGCTCCTTAATCGTAAAATATGTATTCAGATATCCATCTTCACACTGAGCCCTGCCAATCAAATCAATGGTTTCATCTGCCAGTTTCTCAAGCTCTTCATCTCTCCCCGTTGATGCCAGGGTAAAGGCTACAGCTTCCAGCCATTTCGCTACATCCGTATCTTGAAAAACAGCCCCTTCAAATTCACCTGTTTCTTCCCCTGCCGCAATACGAAAATTTTTAATACAATGACTGGGTTCTGCATCAGGCACTTCATCATTGAGAGTTCTCCATTGATATGGAATAATAACACCCTTTACCAGCTTAATATATCTATCCCAAAAATCATCCTTAATACGGATATTCTTAAGCAGGACACTCTCCAATTTTCTTTTTTTCATTTCTTTTCCACCTATCATATATTAAACGTTTAATATTTCAAATTGCACTACTCCTTACTTTTTCTCAAAATCACCATATAATTTCTTAAAAAAGCACTGTTTTAATAGTTTTTTGAATATTTATTTCGTTTACTTATTGATTTTTCTTATTTATATCATATATTTCGCAATAAATAAAGGAAGTAAATCATATATTTTAACGTTTAATTTATATACTTTCTCTTGTTTACTCTGTTTTTCTCTATTTTTCTTTGTTTTTTCATATTTTTATCATTTATCACTTTATTTAAACGTTTAATAATATACAGATTGCACAAACGTTTTTTTGTTTTTCTTTATTTTTTTCTTTTATTTTCTTTTTCTTTTTGTTTATAATACACAAAAACAGCTTTTCAAAAAAAATTTATTTTTTTGAAAAGCTGCTTCTTTTTTAGATTATCACTTTACTTTATTGCATTTTCCTCATTTTGAATGTTCCGGACAGAATTCCTGATTAACCTCTGACAAGGCATCTGATACACCAGTTCTTCCTCCTGTGGAAGAATTTTTTTCTCTAACATATCTATCATAATTTCTGCCGCCCTATATCCAATATCATGCAAAGGAAGATTAACTGTAGTAAGCGGCGGTCTGTAATAACCGGATAATTCTCTGTTATCATATCCTGAAACTGATAAATCATCAGGAATTTTCATACCAAGCTCATCCAGCCTGTCATATACACCTCCTGCCATCAAGTCATTCATACAAAACACTGCCGTTACTCCTTTTTCAAGAAGGACATCAATATTCTTATATCCTGACTCTCTTGTCCAATCCCCTACACAAAGCAATTCCGGATCATAGATAATCCCATTATCTCTCAAAGCCTTCTGGCATCCTAAAAGACGGCTCTGTGCATGGATACTATCACTTTTCCCCATAATAATCCCTATTTTCCTATGTCCATTCTCGATAATATACTGCATCGCTTCATATCCACCATGTTCATCGTCCACAACCACAGAAGGCACTTTGCCACTTTTTGTATAACCATAGGCAAGCACAGAAGGAATCGAAAAATTTTCCGGTATGCACTTCAGCACTCTTTCATGCGCCGTTACATAAATAATTCCCTCTACCTGTTTTGCCATCAATTTTCTCATTTCTCGTTTTACAATACTAAAATAATCATCTCTGTTATAATAAATATCATTATATTTTTTATATAATCTCAGATTCGTCAAAAGTATCTGGTAGTCTACTTCTTCACAATATTCCGTAATGCCGTCAACAATATCCGGCACACTGAAAATCGTCATATCCTCCACGATAACCCCTATACTTCTGGTATTTTTCATTTTTAAATGTTTCGCAACATAATTGGGTGTATATTCCATCTTCTCTGCTGTTTTCAATACAAGTTCCCTTGTCGCTTCGCTCGCACCCGGTTTTTCATTTAAAATATTGGAAACAGTAGCTACTGACACCTTACATGCCTTTGCGATTTCCTTTATTGTTGCCATACCCGCACTTCTCCTTCTATTACAAAATCATCAAAAACTCATCTATTCAATAATAATCCGTTTTTGACAACTGTAAAATTACTTTTATCATTTTAAAATTTGCAAATTTCAAATGTATTTATGTCTTTCAGATGTAAGCGCAAAATATTGCTACGCTGCCCATGAATCACGCTTGCACCAAAATGATA
>OLRL01000812.1_pt1 | contig 15980 bp, 9 predicted proteins | sample 1643201 | NCBI WGS metagenome assembly OLRL01 (sample SAMEA3136649, study PRJEB25190) | human gut metagenome | biome: human gut; feature: human-associated habitat; material: faeces | place: Austria | collected 2013
TATTTGGTTAGTTCTGTTTTTTAGAGAAGTCCACTTTGATAATCATAAAGCGTTTGAAAAATATTTATTAAAGTAAATTCCCATTTATCAAGCCCTTTGAGAGAGGAGAAATCTTTTCTCAAAGGGCTTTTTCTATTTTTACGGATATTCGCAAACTACAAGAAAAAGCCGAAACCTCATATACTTTAATCACAGAGGAAGTGGAGGTTTTGATATGGGTAACAGCTTAGCGGCAGTACATCCAGAATTGATTGCAGAGTGGTCAGAAAAGAATTTACCACTGACACCGGACAGTATAACTTTCGGCTCGAATAAGAAAGTATGGTGGAAAGGTGCTTGCGGTCACGAATGGGAAACAAGCGTAAAGGCTCGTTCCAACGGCGAGAAATGCCCGATATGCTCCGGTGCAAGAGTAGTTGCAGGCATTAACGATTTAAGTACATTGAAGCCGGAATTAGCTTCAGAGTGGTCAGAGGAAAATGAAATCAAACCGACAGAGGTATCTATCGGCTCACACAAGAAAGTGATATGGAAATGTAAATTAGGACACGAATGGATAGTCACTGTAAAGAGCAGAACCATCAATAGAACAGGTTGCCCGTACTGCTCCCATAACAAAGTGCTTGCAGGATTTAATGACCTTGCAACCCTGTTCCCAGAAGTTGCAGACGAATGGTCTGATAAGAATGAAAAGAAGTCTACCGAAGTTATGGCGTTTGCAAACAGCAAGGCTTGGTGGAAGTGCAGAACCTGCGGTTATGAATGGAATACGCTTATCTCTACTCGTTCTGGTGGCAGTAAATGCCCCTGTTGCAGTGGCTATACATTTATTAAAGGAAAAAATGACCTGAAAAGTACACATCCACAAATAGCCAAAGAATGGTCGAGCAAGAATTATCCGTTGCAACCGGATGAGGTCAATGCAAAATCAAGAAAGAATGTATGGTGGCATTGCAGGAAATGCGGTAACGAGTGGAAGTCGGTTATCAATGCTCGTGTGAAAGGAACGGTCTGCCCTGTTTGTGCAGAGCGAGAGGTACTTGCCGGATACAATGATTTGGCTACGACGGATAAGCAGCTTCTGACAGAATGGGATTATGAATTAAATAAGTTGAAGCCGACGGAAGTTTCAAGAAATTCAGCAAAGAGAGCATGGTGGCAATGCGGATACGGTCATTCTTGGAGTATGAAGATAAACGAGCGTACTGTTCTCGGAAAAGGGTGCAGAATATGTGAGCAGGAGTATCTGTCGTTGTTCCCGGCTCTCGTAATCAGTTATTATGCCAATTTGAAAGGATTGAAAGTTGAACTTGGCTCTGATAGGTTGTTCGGCATTCCACTTGATGTATATATCCCACTGGAGCAGGTTGCCATTCAAGTGAATACGGACTCGGAGAAGATAGACATACTAAAGGAACATCTCTGTAAACAACGTGGAATCAAACTCATTAAGTTGCCGATGAAGCCAAACGAAGCGGAATCCGAATATGCACAGCGAATCAAAGCGGCATTTCAGAGCGTACATATATTTATATCTTCCGATACAGAAGAAGATGTTAAGATAATCAGGAAAATATTTAAGAACTGGAGGAACAGCCGATGAGAGAAAAGAAATATCATATTTACCTAACCGATGATGAGCAAAGCAGAGTGATACAGTCGCTTATCAATCTGAAAAATAACCTCATAGTACAAGGAAGATACACCGACGCAGTAGATGAAGTTCTTCTGAAAGTGCTGTCCGCAAAGAAAAAGAAACTGAAAATCAAATAATTTCAAGCATTTATGCCGTCTGTTTTTTTAACCGAAACAGGCGGCTTTTTTTATTGTCAAAAATTTTTTGAATTTTTTTCGGAAAAGCAGCGATTTTGGGTGTCCAAAATGAAGCCTTTTGTGCAATGAGTGAAGGGGTTAATTCCTGATGATGAAAACGGAAGCCTTTTCACTTGTTCTTTGACAACTGAATACACAGGTCGTTAAGACTTTAATTCTGATGATAGCCACTTTAGTAGGTACGCCGAAACTTCTGAAAATTTCAGAACAGCGAGAACTCCTGCTATGAGTATCGGATTGCAACCGATATGGCGATGACGGTCAGAAAGATAATGATACTTCTCTACGGAGCTGGCGGAGTACCCGACAGAGGTTAGATTCCTATGATACAGATAAGCAGTCTGTTCCTTAACGACTTCCCGAAAGCGATATGCTTGGCAAGGGATATTGAGAATAAGTATTGCCACGACCGTTTAGGAAATGAAACGGTCAAGTACATAGCTAATTTTATTGGCTATGAATAAATTGAAAGGAGGACGCAAGAGGTGTCAAACTGCAAAACGATTGCCATATGCAATCAAAAAGGCGGCGTCGGAAAGACAACGACAACGGTTAATCTTGGTGTTGGTCTTGCAATGCAGGGTAAGAAAGTCTTGCTCATTGACGCAGACCCGCAGGGAGATTTAACTACTTGTCTCGGTTGGAGAGATACGGATAACTTGGGTATTACGCTTGCAACAAAACTTACAGATGTAATTAGTGAAACGATGAATGACCCGACAGACGGTATCCTGCACCACGAGGAAGGTGTTGACCTTTTACCGGCGAACCTTGAACTTTCGGCGATGGAATATAACCTGATGAACGCTATGAGCAGAGAAACCACTTTGAGGAATTATTTAAGTCAGGTCAAAGACAGATATGATTTTGTTCTGATTGACTGTATGCCCTCACTGAGTATGGTAACACTCAATGCTCTATCTGCGGCAGACAGCGTGATTATTCCAGTGCAGGCACAGTATTTGCCTGCAAAGGGGATGACACAGCTTGTGCAGACCATTTCAAAAGTCAAGAAGTATATCAATCAGGATATTAAGATAGACGGTATGCTTCTCACTTTGGTGGATAATCGCACAAACCTCGCCAAAAGTACGGTAGAAGCGTTGCGGGAGAATTTCGGAAATCAGATTAAGCTGTATCGCACATCTATTCCGATTGCCGTAAAAGCCGCAGAAACTTCTTCCAAAGGCAAGAGCATTTTTGCTTATGAGCCAAACAGTACGGTGTCTAAGGCATACACCGAATTTACGAAGGAGGTGTTAGCCGATGGCAGGAAGAAAGAGCGACTTCACTCTCACGAGGCTCGATGACCTTTTTACAACGCAGGCACAGAGAGAGGAAGAAAGACTTTCTAAAATCCGAGATATTCCATTAGAGCTGATTGATGATTTCCCAGACCACCCGTTCAAGGTCAGGGACGATGAAGATATGCAGCAGCTTGTCGAGAGTATCAAGGAACGTGGAGTAATTACTCCGGCTACGGTAAGGCAGAAAGAGGACGGAAGATATGAACTCGTATCCGGTCACAGACGAAAACGAGCAAGTGAACTTGCCGGTTTTGAAACGCTAAGATGTGAGGTTGTTGACCTTAATCGAGATGAAGCCACAATTCTAATGGTGGAAAGTAATTTCCAAAGGTCGCAGATACTTCCCTCTGAAAAAGCCTTTGCCTACAAAATGCGTTTGGAAGCAATGAACAGACAAGGACAGCGAACAGATTTAACTTCGACACCACTGGTGTCAAAGTCAAGAACCAATGAAGAATTAGGGAATCAGGTTGGCGAAAGTCGAGAACAGATACGCCGATATGTCCGCTTAACAAACCTTGTTCCCGAACTGCTTGAATTTGTTGATGAGGGGCGAATTAAAATGCGACCGGCGGTGGAGCTTTCGTATCTTGACGAAGATTGTCAGCGTGATGTAGTTGACGAGATTGATATGAACGACGCAACTCCCTCTCACGACCAGACTATTCGTATGCGTAAGTTTTTCGATGAGGGCAAACTCACAACTGAAGCTATCCAAGCCATTATGTCTGAGGAAAAGCCGAACCAAAAGGAAAAAATCGTGTTGAGGGGCGACAGAGTAAGACAGCTTATCCCGAAAAACATTCCCGTCAGTCAGACGGAGGATTTTGTCTGCAAGGCATTGGAGCATTACAACAAGTTCTTGCGTAATCGTGCAGAGCGTGACAGCAGATAGCCTGTTTTACAGTTCCCCTTTCTCACACTCTAACCCCTTAGTTATATTTTTACCTACCGAAAATGATATATACTATCTCACTTGAATATAACTATCTCAATGTATATGTCTATCTCTAAGGGGCAATCGCACAGTATGAACGGACTGGAGGTGTATGGTAAAATGAAAAATTAACGAAAAATCCGCATTTGTTTTTCGGCAGGTAAATCTTGTCGTAAGAGAAAATCCACAAAGGCACATCGTAGAGATACGGTGTGTTTTTCAATTTTTACAGGAGGAAACGCAATGATAAAGTCAAAATTCAAAAGAGTCACGTCGCTTTTCTTGGCGACCCTTATGTGTGTGACCACTTTTGCAGGCATTGGCTCGACAACAGCATATGCTGCTTCGGGAGAAAAAGCCGATGTTTATATGGTCGATTTCCCTCGTGATGGCGATGCTAATTACGATGGGGTATGGGGACACAGCAATTTGACCTTGAAAAATGGTTGGCATACCGGACGTTCCAATTTTACCAATCTTAAGGCTATTGGCTCATACTCAGGCAATGTTGCTTATTGTATTGAGCCGGGAATTTCGCTCAAGGTCGGTCAGACAATGAATAAGTATGACGAAAATTATTTTAATAACCTTGCAGCCAACGGGGTTATTTCCGGAGATGAAATCCGTCTTTTCGTTGGTCGTATTTTACAGTATGGCTATCGTGGGACTATTTCGACATCTTGGAGGTCACAGAATGAAGCGGCAGCAAACAGCATTGCACAGGCTTATGCCACACAGCTTCTTATCTGGGAAACTGTTATCGGAGAGCGTGATGCGAACTTCAATCATGTAGCAGCCAGTGGTTGCAGCAATGTGAAAGATGTCATCAATGCAAAGCATCCGCTTCGCAATAAGATTTTCAGTTATTACAACAGTATGGTGCAGAGTGTACAGAACCATGCGACCATACCGAGCTTTTGTAACAAATCATCCGGTTCGGCAAAGACAATAGAACTTGAGTGGAACGGGAGCAAGTACACAACTACTCTGACAGACTCCAATAATGTGCTGTCCAAATATAATTTCAAGGCAAGTATCAGTGGTGTGAGTTTTTCAGTGAATGGTAACAAACTTACTGTTTCTATGGATACTGCACCGAGTAAGGAATTTACCATTACCGCAACGAAGAAAAATGCAGTCCGCAGAGGTGTGGTTGTATGGTCAGAGGGTAAACACGGTCAGAATTCCAGTGTGCAGGATGTTGTCAGCTATGCTCAGGAAGTAAGCGACAGTATCAACGGTTATGTGAAAATGAAAGTTAGCTATGGTTCTTGTCAGATTGTAAAGACCAGTGAGGACGGAAAAGTTGACGGTATCAACTTCACGATTACCGGAAACGGTATCAATCAGAAGGTTACAACAGCCAATGGCGGTAAATTCCAGATTGATAACCTTATGCCGGGTATCTATACTGTAACCGAGCAGGCATACGATAAGTACGAGCCGCAGGAAACACATAGAGTTACTGTTGTGGCAGGGCAGGTTGCAAAGGTCAATTTCAATAACAAATTGAAGCGTGGCGACCTTCAGGTAGTGAAGTCCTCGGAAGATAACCTTGTTGAAGGTGTGAAGTTCTATCTTTTCGGTACTTCTCTTTCCGGTGATGCTGTTGACCAGTATGCAGTTACGGATAAAGACGGTGTGGCAACTTTCAAAGATGTGCTTATCAGTGGTTCTGAACCATATACTCTTGAGGAAGTGGACACAGCTATCCGTTATGTCGTACCGAAAAATCAGACTGCACCAGTGAAGTGGAAAGAAGTAACCACAAGAAACTTCAATAACATTTTGAAGAAATTTACTGTAACAGTAACAAAGAGCGACGCTGAGAAAGGCGAAGCACAGGGCAATGCCAAACTTTCGGGAGCAGTTTATGGTATCTATAAGGGTGAAACGCTTGTAGATAAGTATGTTACTGATGAAAACGGTCAGTTCACTACTAAAGAATATGTTTGTGATACCGACTGGACAATCCGAGAAATCACACCGTCAGAGGGATATTTGCTTGATAAGACTATCCATGAAGTAGGTGCAGACCCGAAACTTTATGAGGTGGAACACAACCTTACTTCCAATGATGTAACCGAGCAGGTAATCAAAGGCAATGTGGCTATCATCAAACATACCGATGACGGAGAAACAAAGATTGAAACACCTGAAAAGGGTGCTTCCTTTGAGATTTATTTGAAATCTGCCGGAAGCTATGACGCAGCCAATAAAGACGAGAGAGATACCATTGTTTGCGATGAAAATGGCTTCGGTCAGACAAAAGATATGCCGTATGGTATTTATACCGTACACCAGACTTCCGGTTGGGAAGGCAGAGAGATGATGGACGATTTTGATGTGTTCATTTCACAGAACGCACAGACATACCGTTATCTTATCAATAACCGTAACTTTGAGAGTTTTGTCAATGTAGTCAAGGTGGACGCAGAAAGTGGAAAGAGTATTCCGTATGCAGGAGCAGGATTTAAGATTTACGACCCGCAGGGCAATCAGGTCAAAATGACCTTTACTTATCCGACACCGACCACGATTGATGTGTTCTATACCGACGCAAATGGTTCTCTTGTCACACCTGAGAAACTGGATTACGGCAAGGGATATTCTATCGTAGAGGTACAAGCTCCATACGGATATGTACTTGATGATACTCCAGTATATTTTGATATTACCGAAGAAAATTCCACAGAGGAAGGCGGCGTAACTGTTGTGAAAGTCAATAAGCCGAATATGGCACAGAAAGGTACTATCACGGTTGAAAAGACCGGAGAAGTATTTAGTGGTGTCAATGTAAGTGGTTCTGAGGACAGTGATGTCATTTATCAGCCTGTTTATGAAGTGGCAGGACTTGAGGGTGCAGTTTATGAAGTCCGTGCTTCGGAAGATATTAGCACACCGGACGGTACACTCCGCTATTCAAAGAGCGAAGTGGTAGATACTATCACAACAAGCTCCGATGGATTTGTGAAGAGCAAAGAACTTTATCTCGGAAAATACGAGGTCAAGGAAATTACCGCACCTGATGGAATGGTAATCAGTGGAGAAACACATACGGTTGAGCTTACTTATGCAGGGCAGAATATCTCTGTTACCGAAACTTCCACATCGTTCTATAACGAAAGACAGAAAGTGCAGGTAAGCCTTGCAAAAGTCATTGAAAAGGATAAGACATTTGGTATTGGCGACAACGGAGAAATCAAAAACATCAGCTTTGGTCTTTATGCCACAGAAGATATTGTATCTGCAAGCGGTACAGTTATTCCGGCTGATGGACTGATTGAGATTGTCAGCGTAAATGAAAATGGAACTGCTGTTATGAAGTCAGACCTTCCGTTTGGCAAATACTATGTCAAGGAGATTGCAACCGATGAGCATTATGTTCTCTCTGATACGAAATATCCGGTTGTGTTTGAATACGCAGGTCAGGATACTGCAACAGTTGAAATCAAAGTGAATGATGGAAAAGAAATCAAGAATGAACTTATCTATGGTTCTGTATCAGGTAAGAAGATTGACGAGAACGGAGAAGCACTTGAGGGTGCTGTTATCGGTATCTTCAAAGCCGAAGAAACAGAATTTACAAAGGATACTGCACTTATGACGACCACCTCTGCAAAAGACGGTAGTTTTTCTTTTGCAAAAGTTCCTTATGGAAAATGGATTGTAAGAGAAATCGAGCAGCCAAAGGGATTTGTTCTTGATGAAAAAGCGTATGAGGTCAATATCAGCAAAGCCGAGCAGGTAGTTGAAATTGAGATTGTCAATGAGTATGTTCACGGCAATATCAGACTCACGAAGGTGGACGCTGAATATCCAGATAACAAACTTACGAGTGCAACCTTTGAGGTATATAAGGACACCAATGAGAACGGAAAGATTGATGATGGCGATGAACTTATCGGAAATCTTGAAGAAACCGAAACCGGAATTTATGAGATGAAAGAGCTGCTTTACGGAAAATATATTGTTCGTGAAACAAAAGCACCAGAGGGCTTCCTGCTTGATAAGGGAGAATACTCTGTTTTCATTGAGAAAGACGAAACAACTTATTCCGTTGAGAATAAGTCTGGTGTTGGATTTATCAATGAAGCTATGCGTGGAACACTGAAAATCGTCAAGACATCTTCAGATGGTAAGGTTAAAGGTTTTGCGTTCAGAGTAACCGGAGCAAACGGTTATGATATGACATTTGAAACAGATAAGAACGGCGAAATTGTGATTGAGGGACTTCGTATTGGCGAATATACCGTATCCGAAGTGGCAAACAATGCCTCTGCCGCATATATCACACCTGCCGACCAGAATGTTACTATCAAACTTGATGAAACAGCCGTTGTAAAAATGCACAATGAGTTGAGGGATACTCCAAAGACAGGAGATGATACCAATATGAAACTTTGGTATGTCCTTGCCGGACTTTCTGCTGTCGGTATCGCTGTAACGTCTGTTGTTGCACACAAAAAGAAGAAAAAGGAGGGTAACGAGTAATGGAAGCAAAGACAATTATCGCTATCGCATTAGTTGCCGTTATTGTCGGCGGCTTTATCTTTCTTCAGGTTAAAAACCGTAAGAAGTAAGTAATAAGCGAACATTAACCAGTCGGGGCAGAGCGTAAAAAACTCTGTCCCTTTAATTTTGGGAGGAACATTATGAAACAACAGAAAACGGTGGAGAGCCGAGTGCTTGAAATCTTAAAGGAATGTCCAATGTCGAGGTATGATGATATGCTTCTTATTCTGCATTATTACAATCGGTACGGATATATACCTGCCGGAAATCTTCCGCTTGAGGATATTGTATTTAATTATCGAGCATACGGACTTCCTTGTTTTGAAACCATACGCAGGGCAAGGCAGAGAGTACAGTCCCTTTTTCCTGAGTATTCACGTAATCCGCAGAAAGAAGAACAGAGCGGCAGTATTTCTATTGTAATCAACATTAACTAAGGAGGTATTTTCGTGAAAGACAAAGCAACTTTTCAGAATAAGGTCAAGGTGCTGAATAAACTCTTTGACTCCGGTTGTGATACGGAGAAAAAGTTGCAGCAGCTTGATATGGAAGCAATCCTGAAAATCCCGAATATCACGATTCCTGATATGGGTGTGATTATGGAGCTTCAGAAGAATACAAAGTCCGGTAAACTCTTTTCATATTTGGGCGGCGGTTCTGATGAAGCAACAAAAATGAGAGGTAAGGAAAATGAAGCAACAGGAGAATAGAGCAGAGCCGCAGGAAAAGCAAATTCGATTTATAGACAGTCATTACAATTTAAAATTCTATATTCCCGATGGTGGAAAAATCAGGATTACTTTTCGTGATGGACACACAGCAGACAGAGTGTGCAAGTATATTGATGACTACCATTTGTACGTCGGAAATTGCTGCTATCATATATGCGAGTTTGCTGAAAAAATGGAGCTTAGTGGAAGCAAAGTTGAACCTATCAATCAATCCGAACCGTCAAAAAACAAGACCAGAAACAGAGAAAAACAGCGATAAGGAGGTGCAAGAGTAATGGCACGAAAATATGACCTTATTTCTGAGCTTTACAACCGCACCTGCAAAACGGTTATATCAAATCCTCAGAACTGGCAGGCATTCTTAGCTTCGGCTTGCCGAAATTATAAGTTACGTTATGACGAACAGCTTCTTGTATATGCACAGCGACCTGATGCAACAGCGGTTCTTGAGATAGAGCAGTGGAACAAAATTTTTGGCAGATGGGTCAACCGAGGTGCAAGAGGTATTGCTGTTTTTGCTGATGAAAACCGTTCACGGCAAAGACTGACACATTACTTTGACATTTCAGATACTCACGAAAGCAGATATTCAAGAACAGTCCCGATTTGGGATATGCGTCAGGAATACGAAGCTGATGTGATTGAAACATTGGAAAGCACTTTCGGAGAGATTGAGAATAAGAGCAGTCTTGCCGAAGCAATTATGGGAGCAGCAAGAAATGCGGCAGAGGATAATATCCCTGATTATCTGCAAGACCTTTACTATGCAACCGAGGGCAGTTCATTTGAGGAAGTGGAAGAGGATATTGTAGCTTCCATTTATAAAAATGTTGTAGCAAACAGTGTGGCATATATGATGATGTCAAGGCTTGGCATCGATACGGAAGGTTATTTTGAACTTGATGATTTCAGAGATGTTACCAATTTCAATACGCAGGAAACACTCAATGCACTTGGATTTGCTACCAGTGATATTGCAGAAATGGGATTGACGGAAATATCTAAAACAATTACTGCACTCAACCGTCAAAATCGCATAATTGTCGGTCAGGAAAGAAATGAATACAATAAGGTTGAAAATAACGACGAAAGGAGTTGGGACAATGAACGAACTGACCTACACGATGGTGGGCGATTACAGCCTTCCGAACCTGAAACTTCCACAGCAGCCGGAAGTGACGTTGGGCAGATACGCTCAGATGAGGAGAGAGTTTCTGAAGGAACATCACAGAGTCCTTTACTACAATCTCCTGACGAGGGGCGAACTGACACAGCACTTGGCGGAAGTGGAACAGAGAGCCAGCAAGATGGAGGAAACAATCCTGAGCCAGATGGCACAGAAAGAGGGAGTGACCGAACAGATGAAAGCGGAGGATATGATGAAATGGGTTCGTCTGATGAACTCTCTTCGCAGCTCGGCACAGGAAATCGTGAAAGCGGAAGTGATATTCGCTTAGAGTATTACGACAGAACGCACGAGGATAAAAGCCTTCCGTTCTTTGGGCGTGATGAAGTAATCAATGAAATTCTCAGAACGACACCACATTTGTCAGCAAGTCTGGAAGAAATCAAAGATTATTATGAACGTAATCCTGATAACAAAGACCGCACAGAGTATATAAAGAGTATTTTCAATAATGATTATACCGAACTTACTTTAGAGGACGGCAGGACAGTAGGGTACAAGACCTTTGAAAACGTTCTGCATTTGTGGGAGGGCAAATACGACAGCAGAACCGCACAGAGCTATTATGATTGGGCTGTTATTGCCCGTCATTTTGAAGCTATGCGATTACTGGGAGAATTAAGTGACAGCATAAAACCATTACCGTCAATGGACGGTCAGATGACATTCATATTAGACGGTCGGGCAGAGGAAAAGAAAACCTCTGCCTTTGTTTTTTCTCAGGAGATTATCGACGCTGTTCTTGCGAATGGAAGCGGATTTTCTGAGGGGAAAATGCGTATCTATGAGCAGTTTGAAAAAAGTCTTTCTGCAAAAGAAAATGCCGACTTCTTGAAAAATGAATACGGTTGGGGCGGTTCTTATCCCGTTATAATCGGGGCAGGCATTGATGAGAGTCACGACGGAAAAGGTATTACGATTACGAAAGGCATCGGTAAAGAGAAGCCACATATCACGCTTTCGTGGTCGCAGGTGGAGAAACGTATCGGGGAACTTATCCGAATGGACAGATACTTAAATCCAAAGGAAAAAGAACGCTATCCTCAGTGGCTTGAAAGTCAAGAGGAACGCAGAGCCAAAATCGAGGAAACGAAAAGAAACCGAGAGATACTCTCTAATGCACCGCCGGAGCAGGAGGTCGAACCAGCCGAAAAAGAACCTGAAGAAGCAGAACAGCTACAAGATGTGCAGTATGAATATCATCTTGGCGATAAGGTGTATATCGGTGCTTCTGAGTACGAAATCTTATCTGTTGATGATGAGAGAGTAATGCTCTATGACTATGATGTGCCACTGTTCAATAAGGAATTTTCACGCACAGAGTTTGACAGAAAAGTGCGAGAGAATCCGATGAATGAGCATTTGATTGTAAAGGAAGAACCTGCCGAAGAAAGAAATGAAACGGAAGAAGTTCAGACCAATATGGGCAGTATGCCGATTGAAGATTATCGAGAGATAGTAGCTTCGCAGTCAGGTTTTGACAGCTATGATGAGATGTATCATCAGGGGTATCGCATAGGAAACGGTTATGATAAAGAGCCTGAGCCGGTAGTTCCCGCTTGGGAGCAGAAGAAAAAAGTCAAAGGCTTTGACTTGCACCCTGATGTATCTATGGCAGAACGCCACACCTTTAATCTCAAAGAAAATGAGGTTGAAACAGTTGGTAAAAAGGAACGCTTCCGCAGAAATATTATGGCGATACAGCTTCTAAAAAAATGTCAGGAAGAAAACAGATTTGCCACTCCTGAAGAACAGATTATCTTATCAAAGTACGTTGGTTGGGGTGGGCTTTCAGAAGCCTTTGATGAAAATAATTCAGCGTGGGCAACGGAATATCTGGAACTTTCTTCGGTATTAACACCGGAGGAATATGCTTCGGCAAGAGAAAGCACATTGACTGCGTTCTACACGCCGCCCGAAGTAATCACAGCCATTTATAAGGCAATGGAGCAGATGGGCTTTAAGGAGGGCAACTTGTTAGAGCCGTCCTGCGGTATCGGTAATTTCATCGGTATGCTGCCGGACACAATGCAGGACAGTAAGATTTACGGTGTGGAACTTGATACGATTTCCGCAGGGATTGCACAGCAGCTTTATCAGAAAACAACCATTGCGGCACAAGGATTTGAAGAAACAAATCTGCCGGACAGCTTCTTTGATGGAGTGGTAGGAAATGTGCCTTTTGGAGATTTTAAGGTATCAGATAAAAGATATGACAAGTATAAGTTCCTGATACACGATTACTTTTTTGCGAAATCCCTTGATAAGTTAAGACCCGGCGGTGTGATGGTTCTTGTAACGAGCAAAGGCACAATGGATAAGGAAACTTTAGCAGTACGAAAGTATATTGCACAGAGAGCAGAGCTTCTTGGAGCAATCCGATTGCCGAATAATACCTTTAAGGGTAATGCAGGAACGGAAGTCGTTTCGGATATTCTTATCCTGCAAAAGCGTGACAGACTGATAGATATTGAGCCGGATTGGGTTCATCTTGATACCGATGAGAACGGAATTAAGATGAACTCTTATTTTGTGCAGCACCCCGAAATGATACTTGGAGAAATGAAAATGGTATCGGGGCGTTTCGGTATGGAAGCAACTTGTGTACCGTATGAAAATGCAGACCTTGCAGCACAGCTTGATGAAGCAGTCGCAAATATTCACGGGGAAATCACGGAATATGAAGCCGAGGAAGAACTGGAGGAGGAAGATAATTCTATTCCGGCAGACTCGACAGTGAGAAACTTTTCCTACACGGTGGTGGACGGTAAAATCTACTATCGTGAAAATTCCCGTATGACTCCGGTGGAGGTATCGGCAACCGCAGAGAACCGAATTAAGGGTATGATTGCTATTAGAAATTCCGTCAGAACGCTGATTGAATTGCAGACAGAAGATTACCCTGACAGCGAAATCAAAGCGGAGCAGGAGAGATTAAACAGACTTTATGATACCTTTTCAGGTAAGTACGGACTCATTAACAGCCGTGCAAATACTTCTGCTTTTTCGCAGGACAGTTCATTCTCTCTGCTTTCCGCATTGGAGATAATCGGAGAGGACGGAGAACTGGAACGTAAGGCTGATATGTTTTCTAAAAGGACAATTAAGCCGCATACTCCGGTTACTTCTGTTGATACGGCAAGCGAAGCGTTGGCGGTATCGCTTGGAGAAAAAGCCACGATTGATATGGACTATATGATGGAGCTTTCCGGTAAATCGGAGAATGAAATCTTTGAGGATTTGAAGGGTGTTATCTTCTTAAACCCGCTTTATGAGTATGGAAATTCTTACGAACCGAAGTATCTGATGACTGATGAATACCTTTCGGGTAATGTCAGGGAAAAGCTGAGGATTGCAAAGAACTCGGCAGAACTCTATCCGGAAGATTATAAGGTCAATGTGGAAGCACTTCAAAAGGTGCAGCCGAAAGACCTGACTGCAAGTGAAATTTCCGTGCGACTTGGTGCAACTTGGCTGCCACCGGATGATGTGCAGGAGTTTATCTTTCATTTGCTTGAAACACCACGATATGCACAGTGGAATATCAAAGTTCACTTCTCTCCATTTACGAGTGAGTGGAATATTGAGGGCAAATCTTACGACAAAGGAAATGTAAGGGCATATAACACTTACGGAACTTCCCGCATCAATGCCTATAAGATTATCGAGGAAACACTGAACTTAAAAGATGTGCGTATCTTTGATTATATCGAAGATGATGAGGGAAAGAAAAAGGCTGTCCTGAATAAAAAGGAAACAGCGATTGCTCAGTCGAAGCAGGAAATGATTAAGCAGGAATTTCAGGACTGGATATGGTCTGACCCTAAACGCAGGGAAAGACTTTGCAAATCCTATAATGAGAAATTCAATAGCGTCAGACCTCGTGAGTATGATGGAAGTCATATCATCTTCAATGGTATGAATCCTGAAATTGAACTCAGGGAACATCAGAAAAATGCGGTTGCCCATATCCTTTACGGAGGAAATACGCTTCTTGCACACGCAGTCGGAGCAGGAAAAACTTTTGAAATGGTAGCGGCAGCACAGGAGTCGAAAAGGCTTGGGCTTTGTAACAAGTCACTGTTTGTTGTACCAAATCACTTGACCGAACAATGGGCGGCTGAGTATTTGCAGCTCTATCCGGCGGCGAATATCCTTGTCGCAACAAAGAAAGATTTTGAAACCAAGAACCGTAAAAAGTTCTGCGGCAGGATTGCAACCGGAGATTATGACGCAGTTATCATCGGACATTCACAGTTTGAGAAAATCCCGATGTCCATTGAAAGACAGAGGGCAATATTAGAACAGCAGCTTGAGGAGATAACCGGAGGAATTGCGGAACTCAAGCGAAACCGAGGGGAAAACTTCTCCATAAAGCAGCTTGAAAAGTCAAAGAAATCTATCAAGCAGAAACTTGATAAACTCAATGACCAGACGAAAAAAGATGATGTTGTAACCTTTGAGGAACTTGGTGTAGACAGGCTTTTTGTTGATGAAAGCCATTATTACAAGAACCTTTATCTTTATACAAAAATGCGTAATGTGGGCGGTATCGCACAGACGGAAGCACAGAAATCTTCCGACCTCTTTATGAAGTGCCGTTACCTTGACGAGATTACCGGAGGGCGAGGAACCGTGTTCGCAACGGGTACACCTATCTCAAACAGTATGGTGGAACTCTATACGATACAGCGATATTTGCAGTACAGCACGCTTGTGAAAAATGGGTTGCAGCACTTTGATGCCTGGGCTTCCACTTTCGGAGAAACCATTACGGCAGTGGAACTTACACCGGAAGGAACAGGATACAGAGCAAAGACAAGGTTCGCAAAATTCTATAACTTGCCTGAACTAATGGCGATGTTCAAGGAGATAGCGGACATTAAGACAGCGGATATGTTGAACCTGCCAGTACCGGAAGCAAAGTACCATAACATTGCAGTAAAGCCGTCAGAAATGCAGAAAGAAATGGTTGCTTCCCTTGCAGAGAGAGCCGAGCAGGTGCGTGGCGGCGGTGTGGATTCAAGCGTAGATAATATGCTGAAAATCACGAATGACGGAAGAAAACTGGCTCTTGACCAGCGTATGCTAAACGATATGCTGCCTGATTTTGAGGGCAGTAAAATCAATGCCTGCGTCGATAACATCTATCGGATATGGAAAGAAAATGCCGACAAGAAATCAGCACAGCTTGTGTTTTGTGACCTTTCCACGCCGAAGAATGATGGCACATTTTCCGTCTATAACGACATCAGAAAGAAGCTGATTGAGAGAGGTATTCCTGAAAGTGAAGTGAAGTTCATACACGAAGCCGACACGGATATGAAGAAAAAGGAACTGTTCCAAAAGACCCGCAAGGGAGAAGTCAGGGTGCTTCTTGGCTCTACTCAGAAGATGGGAGCAGGAACGAATGTGCAAGACAAACTTATCGCACTTCACGACGTGGATTGTCCGTGGCGACCTTCAGATTT
>OLRL01000819.1_pt1 | contig 15713 bp, 19 predicted proteins | sample 1643201 | NCBI WGS metagenome assembly OLRL01 (sample SAMEA3136649, study PRJEB25190) | human gut metagenome | biome: human gut; feature: human-associated habitat; material: faeces | place: Austria | collected 2013
CCGCAATTTTATAGTCCTTTTTCATAATTCTATATCCTCCTGAAATTCATCTTACTTATATGGAAAGCTCATACTGAGCCAAGCAATCTATATCAAACAGTGTGTTTATCGCACTGTAGTTATCCTTTTTCTCACAGCGACCATCTACATTTCCGACCGTCACTGAATCTTTTATGTAGACCTGTCATGGTCTACTCACCCATTTCGCTTCGACTGAAACTTTATGGTAGACACCTTCATACCAACTCACCACCAAAGTGTTGTGTCTTATTGTCATAACCCGTTGTCGCACTTCTCCATTTTTCAAAGTGCTGATCCTTATTGTCATAACCTGTACACCACCTTACTTTGTTAAAACTGTACAAGTTCATACCTCGCTCTTGTTGCAACATGAACAGCTATCTATCCCTCACTACCTCTAATTCCCCAGAAAAATGCAGTTATCATGTCCGTCTCTTGCTCTGCAATAAAACAGGCTCGCAGTAGGGGTATTTTGCATGAGTTTTATACGCCACCGTAGACCATCATGCCGCAACTGAAAGTTTGAGGTAGACATTCGATGGGCAGCTCACGCCTTTAATGCCTTTTGCGTTCACGCACCAGTGAACATCGCCGGCATTCAAGCTATAGATAAGGTCTGCTTTATCCTGATACGGGATGAAGGTCACATTATCCATGTGATGCTCCTTCACATAGAACACCAACTTATCCAGTACGGAACCGGCACCAACGAATGCGAATACGACCTCTTGGCCATCGGCAGTCTTAGTACCCGGTTTGATTTTCTCCACAACCTTAATCAGATTCTCAAGGTCATAGTACAGACCAATGTTGCCGGAATACATGATTACGAACTTGCCATCCAGACCGTATTTCTTCTTGAAGACCAGAACCTTTTCATTACTCTCATCCAACGGGTAAATCTCGTTTTCATCGATCCAGTTGTTGATCATAACGGTCTTTGGTACTTTCTTACCCTTGAAGCGGTTCTCTACTGTCTCCACCAGATCACGACCGACTGTGATCACAAGGTCGCTGCGCTTGCAGCTAAACTTGTCGAACCACATCATGGCATCGGTAATCAGCTTGCTCTTGGTGTAGCCAACAGCCAGAACCTGCTCCGGGTTGAAGTCCTGAATGTTATAGATGTATTTGGCGTGTTTCACCCACTTGCCCCAAACGCCCAGCAGGCCACCAAGGATCGGCGGCTGGGAAATGGAGAACACATAATCCATCTTGCCGACCTTAAAGGTCGCAACCATTGCTCCAAAGAAATAGGAAACAATGTTCTTCACACGGCTCTTCTTATTGGTCTTGCTGAACTCCGGCACACGGATTCTCAGCACTTTCACGCCGTTGATTTCTTCTTCGTAATATTTCTGTGTCTTATATTTATCTTCAATGGTTCCTAAATAGCTTGGAACCACACAAATTATCGTAATATCAAACTTATCCAACATGCCTTCTGCGAGTTCACGGAGAATCTGACCTGTGGATGCAGTATCAGGTATGTAGTAATGTGCATAAATCAGCAGTTCCTTTTTTGCCATCCTGCATCTCCCCTCTGTGTACTTCTCTACTCACACTATTAGTCACGCTGGAAAATATCGCGTGTATAAACCTTATCCTTCACATCATCAAGGCACATGTCATAACGGTTTGCAATAATAGCATGGCTCATTTCCTTGAACTTCGCCAGATCATTGACTACCGTGCTGCCAAAGAAAGTATCACCATCTTTCAGAGTCGGCTCATAAATAATCACAGTTGCGCCCTTTGCCTTCACACGCTTCATAACACCCTGAATGGAGCTCTGGCGGAAGTTATCGGAATTTGACTTCATAGTCAGACGGTATACGCCGATAGTCACAGACTTTTCCTGCTGCGCATTGTACTCATTGTCCTCGTCATAGCCATAATAACCAGCCAGCTTCAGGACGCGATCTGCGATGAAGTCTTTTCTTGTACGGTTGCTCTCAACAATCGCTTCAATCAGGTTTTCCGGCACGTCGGCATAGTTTGCCAGCAGCTGCTTCGTATCTTTCGGCAGACAGTAACCGCCATAGCCGAAGGACGGGTTGTTATAATGGCTGCCGATACGAGGATCAAGGCAAACACCGTCAATGATCTGCTGGGTATTCAGCCCCTTGCTTTCTGCATAGGTATCCAGCTCATTGAAGTAGGCCACACGCAGAGCCAGATAAGTATTAGCAAACAGCTTGACTGCCTCGGCCTCGGTGAAGCCCATGATCAGCGTGTCGATGTTCTCCTTGATAGCACCTTCCTGCAGCAGACCTGCAAACTCATGTGCTGCCTCTACCAGCCGCTCATTGTTCGGATCAGTACCGACAATGATACGGGAAGGATACAGATTGTCGTAAAGAGCCTTGGATTCCCGCAGGAACTCCGGGCTGAAAATGATATTCTTGCTGTTGAACTTTTCTCTCACACTTGCCGTGTAGCCCACAGGAATCGTTGACTTGATTACCATGATGGCGTTCGGATTGTACTCCATGACCAGCTTGATCACAGCCTCGACAGCAGATGTGTCGAAGTGCTGCGTGTGACTGTCGTAGTTTGTCGGAGCCGCTATAACAACAAAGTCCGCATCAGAGTATGCAGCCTTTGCATCCAAGGTTGCAGTCAGATCCAAATCCTTTTCCGCCAGATATTTTTCAATATAATCATCCTGAATCGGTGACTTCCGGTTATTTATCATCTCAATTTTTTCCGGAACAATATCCACTGCAACAACTTTATGATGTTGTGAAAGCAAAGTTGCAATTGACAATCCCACATAACCAGTTCCAGCTACAGCAATTTTGTATTTCTTCATAATACTTCTCCTTTTGTTCTCGTTGCACCAATCCTCTAAATAATAATTTTTATTTATATTCTAATCTCTTAAAGAACAGATACACTTCTTTGATTTTCTCCTACACATGTTTATCATACTAACAAATTAACTGATAATCAATAAGGTATTTATTACAATCAAATATTTTTCTTTACTGTCAGTACTTCAGTCTTATTTTTAATACCACAAATTTATTTTACTTCCACCAAGCTTCTACTTAATATACTCAGAATATTACTCCATCAGTCAAAGTATTCATTTATACATTCCTGTCTCTCCTAAGCATATATCATTTTTTAGTAGATTACTGTCTTATTGTACATTTAGCATACTTCTTACCACAAAAATTCACTTTCCCACATATCTACACCGGAATCCTGGAACACGTTCCTGAGCCTTCTCCTTAAATGCTCTTTTGTGACACCTTTTTTCAGGATAACTTGCAGGAATCCGCCTCCGCCGGCTCCTGAGATAAACTTTCCATCAATGAGATCTTCACAGGATTCAAAAATCTGATCAATACATGTGTTAGTTGATCCTGCATCCAGTTTCTTCGATACCTCCCAGTGCCGGTTCAGCAGTTTTGCAAATTCATCAATCCGCCCCTGTTCCAGTTCATACCGCATCAAAACTGCCAGATGTTTCATTTCTTCCAATGCTTCAATGGATTCCGGACGTCCGCCGATATATCCGCCAACTACATATCTCAGAAGATTTCTGGCAAGGCGTCTCTGTCCGGTATAAATCAGTGCAAACCGTTCCTGAAGCTCTGCTTTTGTTGCTTCATCCAGTTCTATGTGTTCTACTTTAATTTCCTGTTTCATCCCCGGCTTTGTTGTAATGTATTTCACTCCTGGAGTCAGGCCTCCTACCTGATCCTGCCAGCCGCCGCCTGTACTCATGATCTGTTCCAGATTCAACACTCGCTGATACAGAACACTGTCGGACCAGTCTTCTCCTAAAAATTCACCAATCGCCTTGACAGCAGCTCCTGCAAGAATACTGCTGGTTCCCAACCCGGAGCCTTTCGGTACATTACAAACCCGGGTGGAAATGTAAATTCCGCCTCCCAGACGTCTTAAAATATCCTGAAGATTCACACTGCCGTGCTGCGGGATAATACCACAGGCAATCAGTGCTGCCTTATGTAATGCAAAGGAATCATAGGGGTTATTGCAGTCCTGTATTTCCTCTGCGGATAAAGCTGTTCCATATGCCTGAAAGTCAAGGCTTGCAAACTCAATATGCAGTTCTTCCAGTTTACGTACTTCTACTTCAATCTGCCGCTCTCCCTTCAGAAGAATTGCGGCATTTAATACAACTCCACCTTTTTCATTGCAGTATGGGGGGGTATCTGTCCATCCTCCTCCCCAGTTTACACGGACCGGCAGGGTTACTCTTACCTTATCTCTCTGAATATGATATGAATCCCCCTCATGGCAGTTTTCTTCCAGGCATACAGCTTTCTGTATCGCATCAAAGCACATTTTCTCCACCTTATCGTACGCAATTTCGTGGAATACCGCTGACTGATATTTCATAGAACGGGAAACTGCATACAGAACACGAATTTTTTCAGAAAATGTCATATGCTCAACTTTTTCCATCAAAATGTCAAACTGCCGTTCATTCAATTCTGATTCACCAAAAATTTTAAGAGCAGGAATATAATGTTCTCCTGCAAACAGATGTTTCAGGAACTTTTCCACCATGATCTGATTCTGAAGTTCTGTACTCCACTCAATAAACCGTGTGGTGTCTCCCAGCATAAAAGATTCCTGAAGGCTGTACCGTCTTTGATTTTTCCAGTTCAGAATTTCCTCTTCTGTTGCTGTTCCATCCATAATACGCAGTAAAACCATAGATGCCTTTTGTGCATCTCTTTTTTTCAGGGCAGAGGGGTATATTTTTGCCGTCCACAGAGTATGCTCTCCATTTTCCCATATATCCTGTACGCCTGCTTTAGCGTTTTCCAGAAGCTGCTTCATTGTTCCGTTTAAAAACATTCCATTTTCTTCCAATGTTTTTTTAGGATTATCACAGACTCCGTAAATACGCAATACATATTCATTATTTTCTCTCAGACGAACTGCATGAAAAACTGAATTTTCAGGTACTTCTATATTCTCCAGTGTTACCATGCTGACAACTGCGCCTTTATGAACAACCGTACCTTCTGTCAGCATACTGCTCTCTATATAACAGTTCTCTTCTATCTTTACTGAATCATCAATAAGCGCATTATGAACCGCCCCCGGGCATTCTTCTCTGTTGGCAGACACCAGCGGCTTCCAATCCAAAAATTCATAATCACTGATTTCTTTGGTGAGCAGTGATAAAAGCTCTCCGGTTGTTCCAAAGTGAATAAATTCTGCCGGTGAAAGACAGATCAGTTTCATAGGAAATTCGTGAAGCGCTTCCCAGATCTTTGTCCTGCATTCTTTTAATTCATCACAAAAACTTCCTTCCGGCTGCTCCAGATAAAACTGTTCCAGTGTGGATTCTTTTGCCAGCGGATAAAGAAAATCTCCATAAAAGCTAATTCGTGATCTTTCATTTACAAACTGTGAATACCTGTCCTCCTGTATTTGTCCATTCTCTGCAATCAGGGAAAACAAAGCTTCCAGCATTTCTGCGCTGCATAACACTGCTCCGGTGTCCAGATCTACATTGCCCTGGCTATTTACTGCCCCCATATTCTGCAGCGTTTCCACTGTTTGTTTATGCAAAAATTTCTGAACATGGTCTGTACCGTCATTTAAGAATACGCCGTGATCTTTCCCAACCTCTACCGGAGACTTCATGGAAATGGCAGCAGCTCCGCTGAATTGCGCATCAATCTGCAAAGGATTAAATAACAGCAGTACATCTCCTGATAACACTAACATGCCATCTTTAAATCGGGAGGGAACTCCTGCCATTCCTATCAGAAATTCGTCAAATAAAGTTGAGGGCCGTCCATCGGGAAGTTCCCGTGGAACAGGAGAAAATAATTTCCCACATACTGAATACTGCGGCACTCTTTTGCTGTCTCCTCCTGAATGAATCACCAGAACTCGTTTACCATGGAAATTCCCGCCAAAACCTTCCTGTTCAGAAAGGACACGAAGTACCTGTAAAGTTGCTCCTCCTGATCCGATCCTCTTCCCGTCAGGATCCGAAATCACCAGAAACTTTGTATTTTTAGGTAAAACTCCCCTTTCCTGTCTGTACCTGATCTGACATTCAAACGCTTCTGCCTGCGCTTCATTAGAAGCGGTCAGCACTACATAGTCCCACTGAGTATAGCTTGTTTTCCGGATACTTCTCATGTAGTCTTCCCAGGCATCCAGGTAGCTCTGTCTCAAAAAAAGATTTTTCAGTCTTCTGTATTTCTGCATATTTTTCATCATTCTGCTCCTTCAATTTACAAATACAGGGATTTCCGGTACATCAGTCTCTTTTAATCATTAATGTTTTTTTCCTGTAAAATCATAATTACATCACATAGATCCATCTCTCTTTAGGACAGCAGCAACCGTCTTAAACAGGATCCTGAAATCCAGTCCCATGCTCCAGTTTCTTATGTATTCTGTATCCAGCTTTACTACTTCTTCAAAGTCAGTGATATCGCTTCTGCCGCTGACCTGCCACATTCCGGTAATTCCCGGTTTCATGGCGATTCTTGCTTTGTGATGATATTCATACTCTTCATACTCGGATTTTAACGCCGGACGGAAGCCTACCAACGACATCTGTCCAAGAAGCACATTAAGGAACTGCGGAAACTCATCCAGTGACGTGGATCGGATGAACTGACCGATCCCGGTCTTTTTTGTGCCGTCCGGAAGGACCTTGTTTCCGATGATTCTCGGATCAAAGTCCAGCTTAAACATCAGATTGCTGCTCATTTTATTTTCTTTCATCAGTTCAGCTTTCCGCTCTTCCGCGTCCATATACATGCTTCGGAATTTGTACATCTTAAATATCTTACCATTCTGTCCTACGCGTTCCTGACTGAAAAAAATCGGTCCCGGTGAACTTATATATATAATGGGTGCTACAAACACAAAAATGATCCCTGTGGCAATACATCCCGCCAGACCTGCAGCAATATCCATGGTTCTCTTTAAAAAGGCCTGTCTCATGGTCATATAGTTAATACTCGTGGTCAGCACTGTGTATTCTCCGACTTTTCCAATGGATTGTTTGCCTAATGTGCTGTTTGTAATCTTTACAAGATTCAAATGCACTGTAAGTCCCATTTCAGAGCATCTTTCTATTAATTCCTTTGGGTACGGGATACTTTCATCCAGATTTATAAATACTTCGTCTACCCAGCTCTGACGCAGAAATTCTGCTACATTTTCTGCATTTGCAACAACGGGAACGCCCTCAATATCCTCTCCTGTCATATCCCGGTCCAGAACTATAACGCCATTCATCTGATACATTTCATAGTTATGATTTTTAATGCTCTTTACTACTTTTTCGGCAATCTTACTGGAAGTAATGATAATCAGAGAACTGTCGCCGCCTGTTTTCATTTTCTTTTTCAGATAGCGTTTCCACAAAATACGTGCGCCGTAGGCAAAGACAGCATAAAAAATGCCCATTAAATAAAACGCAGTTCTGGAATACATATTTCCTTCCTGTACGCTGAGCAAATACAGGCTTCCCACCAGTATCAGCATCACTGCCTGTTTTATGGAAGAAACAAGTTCTATGTAATATCCTCTTTTTAATACATTCTTATAGGACTCAAACAGAAATATAACAGCTATATCTGCCAGTTCTATAAAGATTGCCATATTTCGATATATTGGTACACTGTAGGGATTCCATTCTCCCATCCGACACACATAGGAAAAATAGAATGCAAGCTGAATACACAGTAAGTCCAATAAAATAAAGTCAACATGTTTTACCCAACCACTTGAATTTTTCCGATACATTGATATCCTCCAACCTCAAACTTAATATTTTTCTTTTCGTTTTTCCGTTGCCATGAAGCTGATCAAAAACCAGACGCTTCATCCCGCTGCAAAAGTTCTGAACACGCTAAATAGCCTGTAAATGGTCTTCTTCTAACATTTGCAGGCTGAATATGATATTTTCAACAGTATTGGATGCTTATTGCAAATTGTGTGTGGATGTTTTATCATATCCAATAAAACTTTATTCAGTTTAGCAGTAACTTTCCCGTTCATAGTTCCACAAAGCACTTGCATTTTGCCCCCCCACAAAAATCCGGGAACGCAAAAAACTGCCTGTTTTCAGCGCAGTCATATATTTCTGTGAATTTTTCATATTTCTCCTTCCAGCTTCTCCTTATCACATAAATTGTAATAATTATGCAGTCTGTTTTTCCTGCCACAGAAAAAGCTTCTGCCGTAAAGCTGATACGCTGTCACAAAACCCGTAATATATTATATATTTTAACATAGCATATCTTGTATGTAAAGTTGAAAAAAAGACTGAATTGGTCTAAATCTATGCCTCCTTTATGACAGATATCAACAATTTCATACTAAAATCATCTGATTTTAACATAAATTTCCTCTTTCTTTATTTCTGAAAAATCAGTAAAATACATTCTTACGGAACATTTGTTATCTGCGGAAAACAGACTGCATAATACAGTTTTTCCCGATAAATACAAAAAGCACAGGAATCTGATATAATTCCTGTGCCTCAAGTAATATCTTTATTGCTGCTCTCGGAAAGAGACTTTTTATTTATCTCTCCAGATAATTCTGCCCTTGGACAGATCATACGGAGAAAGCTCGATTGTTACTTTATCTCCCGGAAGGATACGGATAAAATTCATACGAAGCTTACCACTGATATGAGCGAGAACCACATGTTTGTTCTCCAGCTCTACCTTAAACATTGCGTTTGGAAGCTTCTCCAGTACAGTTCCTTCTACTTCAATCACATCTGCTTTTGACATCCTTAACCTCCTGTGTCATCTGTCATTTTGTAAGAGTCAGAATTTCCGGTTCGCCGTCTGTGATCAGAACGGTGTTTTCATAATGAGCGGAAAGAGATCCGTCCATTGTGACAACTGTCCAGTCATCGTCCTCCCAGGCCACGTCTGCGCGGCCAATATTGATCATCGGTTCAATTGCCAGAGTCATGCCCGGCATCAGCTTGATCCCACGGCGCTTCTGAGGAAAGTTTGGTATCTGGGGATCCTCATGAAGATGAGTTCCGATTCCGTGTCCAACCAGATCACGCACAATACCATAATTATATTTTGCTGCATAAGCTCCGATTGCCTTGGAAATATCATTCAGGTGATTTCCTGCCTTTGCAAATTTAATGCCCTCAAAGAAGCTCTGCTTTGTTACTTCCATAAGCTGACGGGCTTCCGGAGAAACTTCTCCTACTGCATAGGTACGGGCTGCATCAGAATGATATCCCTGATAGATCAGTCCCGCGTCGATCTTTACAAGATCTCCCTCCTGAATGATTTTCTTTTTGGACGGGATTCCGTGTACCACTTCATCATTGATGCTGATACAAAAGGATCCCGGAAATCCGTTATAATTCAGAAAATTCGGAGTACAGCCCAGAGAGCGGATCATTTCCTCTCCGATACGGTCCAGTTCCTTGGTACTGATTCCCGGTCTGATATGAGCAGCCAGTTCATTGTGGACCTTTTCCAGTAAATGACCGGCATGTCTCATAAGCTCTATTTCATGTTCTGACTTAATTGAAACTGACATTTTTTATTCTCCTAAAACTCCCACGATTTCCTGGAATACTTCATCCAGAGAACGTGTTCCGTCTACTGTTTTTAATACACCCTGCTCTGTATAGTAATCGATCAGAGGCTGTGTCTGCTCGTGGTATACGTTCAGACGCTTCTGAACAGTTTCCGGCTGGTCATCGTCACGAAGAACCAGTTTCTCTCCGCAGGTATCGCATACGCCTTCTGTCTTCGGAGCCGCATAAACAAGATGATAGGTGGCTCCGCATTTCAGGCAGGCGCGTCTTCCGCCCATACGGTTTACGATGTTTTCATCCGGAACATCCACATCAATGGCAAAGTCGATCTTGCTTCCCAGTTTCTCAAGAGCCTCTGTCAGACATTCTGCCTGAGGAATGGTTCTCGGAAAACCGTCAAGAACATAGCCGTTCTTTGCATCATCCTGCTGGATTCTGTCTACTACAAGATCACAGGTCAGTTCATCAGGTACAAGAAGCCCCTGATCCATATAGGTTTTTGCTTTTTTGCCAAGCTCCGTGCCGTTTTTGATGTTTGCACGGAAAATGTCTCCTGTGGAAATATGGGGAATTCCATATTTCTCAGCAATTTTTTTTGCCTGAGTTCCTTTTCCGGCACCCGGCGCACCCAGCATAATAATCCTCATAATCATACCCTCCTTATATTCCAGGACAAACAGGCAGCAATAAGGCGCTGTCCTGATTTATCCCTGATAACTTAAAATGGCTGCAGCATGCAGAAGCACACCGCAACCTTCATTTCCTGTGCACAACTTCATTGCTGACAATAAATTTGCGCACTAGTTAGCCAGAAAGCCTTTATAGTTGCGGACAAGCAACTGAGATTCAATCTGTTTCACAGTCTCAAGGACAACACCTACAACGATAATAAGTGAGGTTCCTCCAAAGGAAACCTGAGCCTTAAAGATACCGTTAAAGAAGAACGGAATAACTGCCACGATGATCAGGCCAACTGCGCCTATAAATATAATGTAAGTCAGGAGTTTCTCCAGATAATCGGATGTTGGTTTACCCGGACGGATACCCGGAATAAAGCCGCCCTGTTTCTTGATATTATCTGCAACTTCCAGTGGATTAAAGGTAATGGAAGTATAGAAATATGCAAAGAATACACAGAGAACAATATATACGATCAGGCCCCAGCTGTATTTCAGCTGAGACGGATCACACCAGTTACTGGAAGACAGCCCCTTCAAAATTTCACTTCCGATTCCTGTACCATTTGCTTTGCCTGCAAACTGAGCGATCAGTCCCGGGAAAGACATAATGGAAGAAGCAAAAATGATCGGGATAACTCCGGCAGTGTTTACTTTCAGAGGAATATGGTTTGTCTGACCGCCAACAAGCTTTCTTCCAACCATCTTCTTGGAATACTGTACCGGAATTCTTCTTTCAGCTCCGTTGAGAATAAGAACAAATACCACTACCACAAGAATAACTGCAAAGATGATCACACCTGCAAGCATTCCCTTGGCAATTGTTTTGCCTTTAATAAAGTTCTCATACAGAGTTACCATATCACTTGGGATTCTGGACACGATATTTACTGCAAGTACAATAGAAATACCATTTCCGATTCCCTTTTCTGTGATACGCTCACCAATCCACATCAGCATAGCAGATCCTGCTGTCAGAGATACTACTACTACAATTCCCTTAAGAACGTTCATGTCCTGAACAATGTTTCCTCTTGCAAAACCGATTGTCATTGCAACAGACTCAAACAGAGCAAGACCAACCGTTACATAACGGGTAATTGCTGTCATCTTCTTTCTTCCCTCTTCACCGTCTCTGTGCATTTCTTCCAGAGCAGGAATCGCGATTGTAAGAAGCTGGATGATAATGGATGATGTAATATATGGTGTAATGTTCAGAGCAAATATGGACATACTCTCAAAGGAGCCGCCGGTGAACGCATCAAAAAAGTTAAATGCGTCCCCGGTGTTGCTCTGAAACCACTGTCTGAATACGTCGCTGTCCACACCCGGAACAGGAAGCTGAGATCCGATTCGGATGACAAAGATCATTCCGATCACGTAAAACAGCTTACGACGCATCTCTTTTACTCTAAAGAGACTTTTGAGAGTTTCAAACATTAAATCACCTCTACTGTACCACCAGCAGCTTCAATTTTAGCTTTTGCGGTCTCGCTGACAGCGTTCACTTTTACGTTAAGTTTCTTAGTCAGCTCACCGTTTCCAAGAATCTTTACACCGTCGCCGATTTTGGAAATTGCGCGGCTTTCCAGCAGACTCTCAGCTGTAACCTCTGCTCCGTCCTCAAAACGATTCAGAACGTCAACATTGATTGCAATGATCTCTTTGGAGTTTCTGTTTTTGAAGCCTCTCTTCGGAAGACGTCTGTATAAAGGCATCTGTCCACCTTCAAATCCCGGTTTCTTGTGTCCGGAACGTGCTAACTGTCCTTTATGTCCTTTTCCGGCTGTCTTTCCGTTTCCGGAACCATGTCCACGGCCTCTTCTGAAGTTATCACTGTGCTTGGAACCTTCTGCAGGTCTCAGGTTTGATAAATCCATGTTTGGCACCTCCTTTTATTATCTATACTGTGTAGAATTACTCTTCAACTTTTACCAGATGCTGAACCTGTTTGATCATTCCTCTTGTTGCAGCATTATCCGGCATTTCAACTGTTTTATGCATTTTTGTAAGTCCCATAGCAACTACAGTCTTTTTGTGTTTCGGAACTGCACCGATTGGAGACTTTACTAATGTAACCTTAATTGTATCTGCCATTTTTCGTTTCCTCCTTATGCCAGAATCTCATCTACAGATTTTCCGCGAAGTTTAGCAACTTCTTCCGGAGTCTTCAGCTGGCTGAGACCTTCGATGGTAGCCAGGACAACATTCTGTTTATTTCTGGAGCCCATACATTTTGTACGGATGTTCTTGATACCTGCAAGCTCGATTACGGCACGTGCCGGACCTCCGGCGATTACACCAGTACCTTCCGGAGCACGTTTCAGAAGCATCTCAGCGCTTCCGAATTTGCCTACGAAGTCATGTGTGATAGAACCGTTCTCGTCTCTTGCTACTGTTACCAGTTTTTTCATAGCATCTTCTTTTCCTTTGCGGATCGCTTCCGGAATTTCAGCTGCCTTTCCTAAACCTGCACCAACATGTCCGTTGCCGTCACCTACAACAACCAAAGCTGTGAAACGGAAGTTACGGCCACCTTTAACAACCTTGGTAACACGTTTGATTGACACTACTTTATCTTCTAATTCTAACTGACTAGCATCAATAAGATTATGTTTCATGTGTCTTTTTCCTCCCTTTTAGAATTTCAGTCCAGCTTCTCTTGCTGCGTCTGCTAATGCTTTAATTTTTCCGTGGTAAATGTAGCCTCCTCTGTCGAAAACTACGCTCTCGATACCTGCTTCAACTGCTTTCTTACCGATTACAGTTCCAAGATATGCTGCTGCTTTTACATCGTCTGTATGCTCAAGCTCTGCTTTTACATCTTTCTGAAGAGTAGAAGCTGATACTAAAGTTTTTCCCACGCTGTCATCAATAATCTGTGCATAGATATGCTTGTTGGAACGGAATACTGCCAGTCTTGGAGTAGTTGCTGTTCCATTCAGATGATGACGGAGTCTTCTATGTTTCTTTTCACGAATTTCCGCTCTGGATGCTTTCTTAATCATGTTCTCACTCTCCTTATTTATTTCTTACCGGTCTTACCGACTTTACGTCTGATCACTTCGTCAGCATATTTGATTCCCTTGCCCTTATATGGCTCCGGTCTTCTCTTATCTCTGATCTCTGCTGCAAACTGACCAACTTTTTCTTTGCTGATACCGGAAACAATGATCTTGTTTCCATCAACTTTGGACTCGATTCCTTCAGGATCTTCCATCTCTACCGGGTGAGAATATCCAAGAGAAAGCACAAGCTTTTTGCCCTGCTTCTGAGCTCTATAACCTACACCGTTTACCTCAAGCTCTTTTGTGTAGCCTTCGTTTACACCTGTTACCATGTTCTGGATAAGGCTTCTTGTTAAACCGTGCAAAGCTTTCATTTTTTTCAGATCGTTTGGTCTTGTAACAACTACATGACCATCTTCTACTTTGATTTCCATTTCTGTAGGAAGCGCTCTTTCAAGTGTTCCCTTTGGCCCTTTAACGGTCACTACATTGCCTGCTGCAACATTTACTTCAACGCCTGCAGGAATAGCTACCGGAAGTCTGCCGATACGTGACATAATATTGTCCTCCTTACTTAGATTGTCGGAGAGATGCAAGATCTCTCTGTTTTCAGTGTTTATATCTTTCTTTATTTCAAGATATCATAATTTTACACGCATCCCTCAACTAAACTCGCCCGCGCTACAGCTGGGCTCGTTAAGGTTCGGGATGGACCTTGCACTAAATTCATGCTGCGCCTGACGGCTTGCATTCATTAAGTTGCTTTCGGCCTACCATACGAATGCAAGAACTTCTCCGCCGACATGAAGCTTACGAGCCTCTTTGTCAGTGATAACGCCCTTGTTTGTGGAAATGATTGCGATTCCAAGTCCGCCAAGTACTCTCGGCAGCTCATCCTTGCCTGCGTATACACGAAGACCCGGTTTGGAAATTCTCTTCAGACCTGTGATGATCTTGTCGTTTTTAGTCTCACCGTATTTCAGTGTGATATGAAGTGTTTTGATAACACCGTCTTCTACTAAATCATACTTTGCAATATATCCCTCGTCAAGAAGAATATTTGCGATAGCAATTTTCATTTTGGATGCCGGAACATCTACTGTGTCATGTTTTGCAGTATTAGCGTTACGGATTCTTGTAAGCATATCTGCAATCGGATCGCTCATTGTCATGTTAGTTTCCTCCTCTAATTTTCTTTTCAGACTTTACATGATTCGTTATTATTTATATAAATCTGCACAAGGAAGTTCGGTTCACTAAATTCAGCCTTTGCGTTTGCCCGGCTTCATTAAGCTCCCTCGAACGACCTTTGTACTAAATTCATGCTGTGCCTGACGGCTTGCATTCATTAAGTGTTTTCGATTACCAGGATGCTTTCTTTACGCCCGGGATCTGACCTTTGTAAGCCAGTTCACGGAAGCAGATACGGCAGATACCGTATTTTCTTAAGTAAGCGTGCGGACGACCGCAAATTCTGCAGCGGCTGTATTCTCTTGTGGAGAATTTCTGTTTGCGCTGCTGTTTGATTTTCATTGCTGTTTTAGCCATTTAAATTCTCCTCCTTATTTAGCAAAAGGCATGTTGAACTGTGTCAGAAGCTCACGAGCTTCCTCGTCAGTCTTCGCTGTTGTAACGAAGATAATGTCCATACCTCTTACCTTGTCTACTTTATCGTACTCAACTTCAGGGAAGATCAGCTGCTCTTTGATACCAAGAGCGTAGTTTCCTCTGCCGTCGAATGCGTTCGGGTTTACACCACGGAAGTCACGTACACGAGGAAGTGCAAGGTTGATCAGACGATCAGCGAACTCGTACATCTTCTCTCCTCTTAATGTTACTTTACAGCCGATCGGCATACCCTCTCTGATTTTGAAGTTAGCCACAGATTTTTTAGCCTTTGTTGCAACGGCTTTCTGACCTGTGATAAGCTCCATATCTGCGATAGCAGCGTCGAGAAGCTTAGCATTCTCCTTAGCTTCACCAACACCCATGTTGATAACGATCTTTTCGAGCTTCGGCACTTCCATAACGTTTTTGTATCCGAATTTTTTGGTCATGTTGTCCATGATCTCATTTTTGTAAAGTTCTTTTAATCTACTCACCTGTCATGCCTCCTCTCTTATTTATCGATAACCTCGCCTGTTGCTTTTGCAACACGGACTTTTTTGTCTCCGTCCATCTTGAATCCGACTCTGGTTGCTTTTCCGTCTACTACCAGCATCACGTTAGATACATGAAGAGCGGCTTCTTTCTTTGTGATTCCGCCTGCCTGGTTTGCTGCAGATGGTTTGCTGTGCTTAGTAACCATGTTGACGTTTTCAACGATCACGGTGTTGTCTTTTACGTTAACGGCAAGGACTTTGCCCTCTTTGCCTTTATCTTTTCCAGCGATTACTTTAACAGTGTCGCCTTTTTTAATCTTCATAGCTGACATTAGGCACCCTCCTATAATACTTCCGG
>OLRL01000826.1_pt1 | contig 15539 bp, 14 predicted proteins | sample 1643201 | NCBI WGS metagenome assembly OLRL01 (sample SAMEA3136649, study PRJEB25190) | human gut metagenome | biome: human gut; feature: human-associated habitat; material: faeces | place: Austria | collected 2013
AGATTCATGGCACAGTTATCACTTCAGATACTGTTCCGTGAATAATTTAGGTTTAATAAGGAATTATCAAATTAGGTAGGAGGAAAGATGCTATGATGAAAAGTATACAGGATACTTATACTATGAATAACGGAATGAAAATTCCCTGCATTGGATTTGGAACTTATAAAACAGTAAAGAACAATGATTGTGAAATCATAAAAAAAGCAATAGAAGTAGGGTATCGATATTTTGATACAGCATCTTTGTACAAAACTGAGGAGGCGCTTGGACAGGCAATTGCGGAAAGTTATATTCCAAGGGAAGAATTCATTGTTGCTTCTAAGTTGTGGAAAGAGGATATGGGATATCAAAATACCAAAAAAGCTCTATATGATTCTTTAGAAAAACTAAGAATGGATTATCTAGATATTTTTCTTATTCACTGGCCAAGAGTGCCTAACGATTATAATGAATGGAAGGAACTCAATATTGAAACATGGAAAGCGATGGAGGAGTTAGTTAAAGAAGGAAAAGTAAAAAGTATAGGATTAAGTAATTTCCTACCACATCATATAGAAGTTATTTTAGATAATTGTGAAATTAAACCAGTAGTTAATCAATTGGAATTGCACCCAGGCTATATGCAGTATGCAACAATAGAATATTGTAAAAATCATGATATTCAAGTTCAAGCTTGGAGTCCGTTAGGAAGACAGAGGTTAAATGAACACCCCCTTTTGATTGAATTGTCTAAAAAATATAAGGTTTCCATTGCTCAGATTTGTTTACGTTTTTTATTGCAGTTGGATATTGTTGCTCTTCCAAAGGCATCAACAGTAGAACGTATGAGAGAAAATAAAAGTATTTTTGATTTTAATATTGAGAAAGAAGATATGTATCGTTTGCTAACACTTCCAATGTACGGGTGGTCAGGAGAATTTCCGGATCCAGAATTTGCGACGAAAAATAAATAAAAAGTATGAATATGTAGTATATTAGTAAATGTGTAGAGAAAATAAATTATTAATGATACTACAGTATATTGTAAAAGAATATCTATTTAAGTGTTTTTATGCTATGGTGTGCTTGAAAAACATTGAATAGATATTCTTTTTTGAATTTGTATAGTGCAAAATAAACAAAAATGCACTTTAATTTATTACTAATATAAACAAAATAAATAAAATAAATTCGAAATATGCACATATATATTAAAAGATATGCAAAAATATGGAGTTATCAATAATGTACTTTTTGTGTGCATTGTTTTAATATAAAAACATGAAAAGCAGAGGAGGATCAATGAAGACGGTAACAATTATAGAAGAAAATGTTGGTAAAATTGTAAAAGAACTTGTTAGTGTTTCATGTGAAATGTCAGCAGAAGAACTTGCTAAGCGAATAGGAATATCGGTAAGTACAGTAAAACATAGTTTAGTTGAGGTAAGAGATTTCTACAAAAAATATGATGTTAATTTGATTAATGTTCCTAAAAAAGGATATTATATTCAAGCATCTATGGAACAAAAGCAATTAATTAAAGAAGAATTGACTTTGTATATGAATAGTAGCGAGGAATCAGACGTATACAGAAGAGATTATATTACCCAATCGCTATTTAAATATCAGGGGATCTATACATTACAATTATTTTCAGAAGAGTTGTTTGTAAGTCGTAATTTAATAACAAAAGATATTGCATATATAAATGATCAATTTAAAAAATTTGATGTTCAAATTGCCGTAAGAAAAAACAAGGGTATTTTTTTCGAAGGTCAGGAAAAAAATATTAGACAAGCGTTGATTTTTTATAACAACAATAAATGGTGGAATAATGAAATTCAAGAAGCGCCTATTGAGGCTGATCCAAGAATAAGCAACAAAGCATGGACATTTTTTCGTACAGTTTATCTCAAAGAAGAACCGGAAATTTTAAAAATGCAAAGATTGTTGATAGATATTGAAAAGGTATTAACTATGCGCTTTACAGATGTTTCTTTTTGTCAATTGATAGAGTATTTGATTGTGGCTGTAGATCGAATCCAATGTAATCATACAATTAATTCGATTAGTACTTCGATATCTTTAGAAATTGAAAATAAGTATTTGCAAGCAGCTGAAATATTTTTAGAAAGATATGTTAAAAAAAAGAATGCTTCTTGGAAGTATGAATGCGAATTTCTTGCTGTTAAGCTATATGTTTCAGAAGTTATGCATTCAAGAGCTAGAAAAAGTGGGCACAGAGCATCAATAAAAATGTATCTATATGAGGTTCTTAATTCGATAGATATTGGGTGTAAATATGATAATGAAGAACTTATAGAATCCATAGATGATTTTATAACAATCATGATTTATTCAAATAACTATCACATTAGTGACGGTACGGAATTAAAAAAAGATATAAAAGTGAAATTAGCAGGTCTTTATGCTATTTGTTTAATGAAGATTGATATTTTACAAAATTCTATAGGAATTGTATTTCAAGAAGATGATTTATCACGTTTGGTTTTACTTATTCACAATTATATGAAAAAGGAACGTAAAACTGCTGTGTTTGTAACTGCATCAAATGAGCAAGTAAGCTATTTTCAATTGAATAAGCTTAAAGAAAATTTTCCATATATATTTTTTGAAAAGGTCATTGAATATCAAGATTTTTGTATAGATGATTATTCAGATAAAATAGTAATAGCAACAGTTTCTTTAAAAGAAAAAGCTAATAATGTTATATGTATTACAAAGCATGTTAATAATGATGATGTTGAAAAAGTAAAACGTCATTTGGAATTATATAGATATGAGGGCCAATATTTACTAGAAAATATTTTCAATGAAAAAAGAATATATGATTTAGCTGTTGCAAATAAAGAAGAAGCCATTCTCGAAATATCAGAAAGGATGCAGCAAGAAGGTGTTGTCGATATGGGATTTGCAGATGAAATGCTTCAGCGAGAAAAAAATATGATAACATCCATTGGAAACGGAATAGCGATACCTCATATATATAAAACAAATGTCATTGAAAGTGCAGTTAGCGTTGTGCGTTTAAAACATAGCGTGAAGTGGTCGAAAGATGAACGTGTTGATTTGATTTTTTTATTTGCGATAGGAGATGAAAGTCCAAAAGCAGTAAAGAATCTATTTGTACAAATATATCATATTCTTACTGATGAAAAGAATACTGAAAAAATACGTAAGGCAAATGACGCGAAAGAAATCATGAGGATTATATTAAGTTGTGAATAAGGCGAATGCCATTCAATTAAATAAAAAACAAAAATAAAAGGAGGAAAAGTTATGTTAGTAAATTTGAAGGACATCTTATCAGAAGCGGAAAGAGTGGGTTATGCAATTCCGTGCATTAATACCCCAAATATGGAAACATTGAGGGCGGTTATTGGAGCAGCGGAAGATTTAAATACTCCAGTTATTATTGATCATGCGGAAGTGCATAATTCATTAATTCCAATTGAAAGAATGGGTCCTGAAATGGTTAAGGCAGCGAAAGCGGCAAAAGTTCCAGTTTGTGTGCATTTGGATCATGGAACAAGTTATACGTTTCTTATGAAAGCATTAGAAGCAGGGTTCTCTTCAATTATGTTTGATTGTAGTGCGTTACCATTTGAAGAAAATGTGAAGAGAGTAAAGGAATTTACAGAGTTTGCTCACTCAAGAGGTATTACTGTAGAGGCAGAATTGGGAGTTATGGCATCTGCATTGGAAGATACACATGCAGGTGAAGATGCGGAAAAACGAATTTTAACGAATGCTGATATTCGTAAATTCTTTACAGAACCAAAGGAAGCTAAAGAATTTGCTGAAAGAACCGGCTGCGATGCGTTGGCTGTTTGTTTTGGAACAATGCACGGAATTTATGCAGAACCACCTGTTTTAGATATTGATCGTGTTAAAGAAATTCGTGCAAGTGTAAAAGAGGATTGTCGAATTGTAATGCATGGCGCGTCAGGGGTAGCTTTTGATCAGGTACAACAAGCAATTACAGCTGGATGTTCAAAAGTAAATTATTATTCATATATGGCAAAAGGAGCTACACAATTCTGTGCAGACAAAATTGCTGAAACAAATGGAGCAATTGCATATCATGAATTAGTAGAAGCAGCTTCCGAATATATGAGAGGCTATGCTAGAGACGTATTAAAAGCCTTTAGAAATGGGAAATAGATAACGGAGGTGTGAGTATGGATTCCGTAGATATTACCAAGGTATTAATACCGGAAATGACTTTTTTAGATATGGAAACTTTTCAAGATAAAGAAGATTTATTCTCTTATATTTCAAGAAAGTTAAAAGAGAATGGCATCGTTTTAGATGCTGAAAAATTTGAACAAGCATTATATGCTAGAGAGAACGAAGGATCAACATACATAGGACAAATGCTTGCATTGCCTCATGGGATATGTGATGAAGTTTTGAGCCCGGGCGTTAGTTTTTGCAGAGTAAAAACCCCATTTTTGTATAAGTCTCACGGCGAAGAGGGATTAGTTAAATTTATTTTTACTATGGCAATAGTGCAACAAGGGGGAAAATCACAACATTTAAAAATTTTAGCAGAATTAGCAAGATTATTGGCACATGATGATTTCTTAGAGATTCTTGGAAAAGTTGATAGTTATGAGGAACTTGTTGATTCTATTAAAATAATGAAAGAAAGGGAAGAGTTATGTATATAGTGGCAGTAACATCGTGTGCTACCGGAATTGCACATACATATATGGCAGCAGAAGCTATTAAGAAAATTTGCAAAAAAAATGGTTATAAAGTGAAAATTGAAACCCAAGGAGCTATGGGAATCGAAAGCAAATTATCTGCAAAAGATTTAGAAACAGCGGATGTAATAATTTGGGCAAATGATGTCAAAGTAAGAGAAGTTGATAGATTTGATAAATACTCAGATAAAATTAAACAAACATCTCCTCATGAAGTAATTAAAAACCCAGATTATATTTTAGAACTTATTAAAGGATAAGCTATAAGAATTAGAAAAGGACATACGGTTTGTGTGACCAGAAAGGAATGACTATGAAAGAAGTTGTGAAAGAGATTAAAAGTGCATTATTAAGTGGTGTATCATATATGCTACCTTTTGTAGTTGCAGGAGGTATTTTAGTTGCAATCGGTTTTGCTGGTGGAGGCGCGGTAGAGGTAACGCTACAGGAAGAAGGATTTTGGTCTAGAATCTTTTGGTGGGGAAAAGATGCATTTGCATTGATGATTCCTATTTTTGCAGCATATGTAGCATATTCAATAGGAGATAAGCCGGCTCTTGCAGCTGGTATGGTCTCTGGTGTTTTAGCTGATGATATCGGAGGCGGATTCTTAGCAGCGATAGTAGGAGGTTTAATCGCTGGATATCTTGTAAAAGCACTGAAAAAACTTCCTATTCCAGCAATGCTTCGTTCTCTAATGCCAACAGTAATTATTCCAGTAATTTCTGTATGTGTAATGGGATTTATTATGGAGATTGTAATTGGACAGCCATTTGCCATTTTAAATAAAGCAATGTTAGACTTTTTAAGTTCTATGGATGGTTCGAGTCTGATTATTCTTGGAATTATTCAGGGTGCGATGTTGGCATTTGATTTAGGTGGACCAGTAAATAAGGCAGCATATGCATTTGCATTAGCAACCATGGAAGCAGGAAACTATGCTCCTATGGCAGCAAACTTTATTGCTTCCATGGTGCCTCCTCTTGCAATTGGTTTAGCAATGATTATTGCTAAAAATAAGTTTACTGAAGAGGAGAAGGCATCAACACCAGGATGTATCATTGGAGCATTTGCAATGGTATCAGAGTTTGCAATACCTTTTGCAGCAGGAAAGCCTTTATTTTATGTTCCAAGATTTGTAGCGGGAGGTGCCGTTGGTGCAGCACTTTCATACGCATTTGGATTAACAATGCAGGCTCCTCATGGTGGTCTTTTTGTAGCTCCGCTTTGTAATAATGTATTATTATTCTTAGTGGCTTTGGCAATAGGTACAGCAGTTAGTACTGCATTAATTGTAGCATTTAAAAAAGTTCCGGATGTGGAAGAATAAAAAGTAAATAAGGAGTTGGTTCTATCCAACTCCTTGTCTAAGTAATTAGTCGATGTAATAGTATTTTATAAATACGCATACAAAAAAACAAATTATATATGGCAAAAGAAATCACCACATATTAGATATATATATATTATAAAGTATGTTGTGGAAAATGTCAATTGAGATACTTGAAATAGAGATTTTAAATATATTTCTATTTCTTATTAAAAATAAAGAAAGGGAATATATGTGGTGATTATTTAAACCATCTGATATGTAAGGAAGTCACTACATATGAGGAAATGTAATGATTAGTCAGAAAACAGTTGTAAGGAATAAATCAGGATTACATTTAAGACCGGCAGCTGAATTATCTAAATTAGCAGCGTCGTTGGAATCAAAAATAACAATAGTATCTGGAAATAAGAGGGTGAATCCTAAGAGTGTGCTAGTACTTATGGGAGCAGAAATTACTCAAGGAACAGAGATTGAAATAATTTGTGAAGGCGAAACAGAAGAGGCTGATTTGAAAAAGTTATTAGAAGCTATTGATGGTGGTCTTGGTGAGGAAACAGAATAGAAGGTGACGAGTATATGAGAGAAATAGAAATTTCTCAGAAATCATCTAGAGGGTATGCTATAGGCTCTGTTTATTTAGTACATAGAGAAAAAATTGTCATGGATCAGACTTTGGTTTCAGAAGATCAAATTGAAAATGAAATTCAAAAATATAAAGATGCAGTAGCTAAGGCAAAGTTACAACTTACTAAATTAGCTAAACAATCTGATATATTCCAAGCATATCTTCAATTAGTAGATGATATTGCATTATATGAATGTGTCATAGATAAAATTCATAATAATTATCGTGCGGAAGTCGCGGTGAATAATGCAATTGATGAATTTATTGTTATGTTAGATTCTTTAAATGATGAGTATATGAAGGATAGAGTGGCAGATTTAAAGGATATAAAGAAAAGGCTTATTTATAATATTTTGGGAATTAAAGAGAATTCTTTTAAAGAAATAAGTCGATCATCTATTATTGTTGCAGAAGAACTAACTCCTTCTGACACAGCAAATATGGATTTTGATAAAATCCAGGGATTTGTAGTAGAAACAGGAGGTGCAACGAGTCATGTCGCTATCATAGCTAAAAGTAAAGGGATTCCTTGTTTTACAGGTGCGACGGATATATGTAAAAAAGTTTCAGATGGAATGTTGGTGGCAATGGATGCCGAGGAAGGAATTTTGTATTTGCAACCAACGGAAGAGATATTGAATGAGATTAAAAATAAAGAATTGCAACTGAAAGAAAAAATAAAAGAAATAGAAAAAGAAAGCGGTAAAGCATCAGAAACAAAAGATGGACAAAAATTCATGGTTTGTGCTAATGTGGGCAGCTTAGAAGAGATAAAAGAAATTGTCTCTATTCAAATGGATGGAATTGGATTGTTTAGAAGCGAGTTTTTGTATATGCAATCTGATTTGGATTTTCCGACAGAAGAAGAACAGTTTCAGGTATATAAAGAAGCTGCTATGTTGATGGGAAGAAAAGAGCTTATCATTCGAACATTAGATATTGGTGGAGATAAAAGCTTAAATTATTATAATCTTCCAAAAGAAGATAACCCATTTTTAGGGTGTAGAGCAATTCGTTTATGTTTAAAAGAAAAAGAAATGTTTAAAACCCAATTACGGGCATTATTGCGAGCAAGCGCATATGGAAACATTAAAATAATGTATCCGATGATCATTTCTTTAGAGGAATTGATTGAAGTAAATAAACTACTGGATGAATGTAAGAAAGAGTTAGAAGATTTAAATATTAAGTTTAACAAAGATATAGAAGTAGGTATGATGATTGAAACTCCTTCTTCTGTAATTTTAGCAAACGAATTTGCAAAACATGTTAAATTTTTTAGTATTGGAACAAATGATCTAACACAGTATTTATTAGCAGTAGATAGAGGAAATGAAGATATTTCATATTTATATAATTCATTTCACCCTACGGTTCTTAAAGCCATTGCCTATATTATAAAATGTGCTCATGAAAATGGAATTCGAGTTGGAATGTGCGGAGAATTTGCAAGTGATGAAAGGGCAACTCAAATTTTATTAGGAATGGGTTTGGATGAATTCAGTATGGCAGCTTCATCAATTAAATCGGTAAAGTATATTTTAAGAAATTCTTTGGCAAAAGAATGTAAAACAATAGCAGAAAAGGCGTTAAATGAATTTACGGTACAAGGTGTATTAGACATTGTAAATAATTTGAAAAAGAGGTAATTGAAATGGCAAAATTATTTGATATTATGGGAAAGTTCCCTTTTGAACCAGAAAATAAGAAACCTATGTTGATTCGAAAACAAGACTATTCAACAGCATTGTATCCACCGAATAATGCGTTTACATCAGATAATACGTTTACTATGATTACGACAGATACATTTATGTTGGGCATCTACGAATTAGGACCAGGTGGTGTATTTGCACCATTAGATATTCACCCAGGCGATGAATCATACTATATTTTAAATGGACCGGTAGTTCAAAGAAGTGGAAATGGACAGTTTGCATATTTAGAAACAGGCGAAGGATTATTTATGCCAGAAGGTGCATGGCATTGTTGTCATAACTTTTCTGATAAAAAAGCAAGAATTTTGTATTTTATTACTCCTAAAGCATGGAGCGAATCCATTCCGCCGGCAGTAATTCCTACAGAGGAAGAGACAAAATTCTATAAAGGACCTAATAATGAAAACCTTCCGGATATGAGAGGGGCTATTAAAGATATATCAAGACAAGGATGTACAGATGATATTGGATGTTGGCCGGTAGATCCTAAAGAAGCAAGAAAGACAGGTGCAGTATATGCTGTACGTGATTTCGAAAAATTAAATAATGTTCATGGAACAAAACATCCAATGCTAATGCGATTTATTACTAGTAATGATTATGGACACTTTGGTGAAATGATTTTACCAGCCGGTGGATATGGACCAAGATGTTCGGATCCTGATTTTCATAAGGGAGACGGTGCGCTTTATTGCATTGACGGACCAGTAACAGTAAATTTAGTTGAACAAGAAGAAAGTTTTGTATTAGAACCTGAAGACACTTTTTTCCTTCCAGCGGGGACAAAATATCAATTAGTCAATTTTGAAGCAAAACCAGTAAAAGTTGTATTTGCTGTAACTGAATTATAGAAATTAAGAAATTGATAATGTATTAAACAACTCGCATGGAAAAGATTTCATGCGGGTTTATTTTTAGAAAAATTTATAGAAAAGGAGAAAAGAGATATGAAAATTGCAATCGGTTGTGATCCAAATGCGCAGGAAGCAAAGGAGAAATTAGTGAAATATATTACAGAAAAAGGATATGGGGACGTAGCGGATTTTGGAAGTAAAGATCCTATTTATGCTAACACAGCTATAGCTGTAGCAGAAGCTGTAGCAAAAAAAGAATATGACAGAGGAATTTTGATTTGTGGTACGGGTATTGGAATGGCTATTGCTGCAAACAAAGTGAAAGGTGCTTATGCAGCTTTGTTAACAGATGCCTATTCGTCTCAAAGAGCTCGTTTAAGTAATGATGCAAACATTGCCTGTATGGGAGCTTTTACAACAGGAGAAAAAGAAAGAGAACTTTTTATAGATGCATTTTTAACTTGTGAATTTCAAAGAGGAAGTTCATCTCAACCTAAAGTGGATGCTTTTGTTAAATATGATAATGAAAGATAGTGGGGGTATAATTTGAGAAAAGAGGTTTCATATGAGAAAAATAATCAATAGACCAGAAGATGTTGTGGAAGAAATGTTAGAAGGTTATATTAGCGCTTACAACAAATATTATTTTAAACATCCAAATGTAAATAGTGTTATTTCAAAGTATAGAAGAAAAAATAAGGTTTCGTTAGTTATTGGTGGAGGAAGTGGACATGAACCAATGTTTTCAGGTTTTGTTGGAAAAGGATTGGCAGATGCCGCAGCATGTGGAAACATTTTTGCATCACCAGATCCTAATACTATTTATCAGACGGGTAAATATCTAGATAATGGAAGCGGTGTAATATTTGTTTATGGTTGTTATGCAGGAGATAATTTGAATTTTGATATGGGAGAAGAATTTCTTAATGCGGAAGGAATTAAAACTTCTCATGTACGTGTATGGGATGATATAGCTTCTGCACCAAAAGAAAGAATAGAAGATAGAAGAGGAATTGCAGGAGATGTTTTTGTTATTAAAATTGCAGGTGCAGCATGTGATGCAGGATTGTCATTAGAAGAAGTTACAAAAATAACAGAAAAAGCAAGAAATAATACGAAAACTATAGGTGTAGCAACATCACCAGCACAACTTCCAGGTGTAGATAAGCCAATTTTTGAGTTGAATGAAAATGAAATAGAATATGGTATGGGTTTACATGGTGAACGGGGTGTGATGCGTACGGAATGGCAAGAAGCCGATGTTCTTGTTGAAAAAATGTATAAACAACTTATGGAAGATGCTAATTTAAAGGCAGGAGACGAAATCTGCATTTTAGTAAATGGATTAGGTTCAACAACAATTTGTGAATTAGCAATAGTTTACAGAAAGTTAAGAAAGCTTTTGTGTGATGAGGGTATTCATATTTACGATGCAGATCTTAATCAGTATTGTACAAGCCAAGAAATGGGTGGATTTTCAATTACATTATTTCAATTAGATGAAGAATTAAAAAAATACTATGATATGCCATGTTTTTCCCCATATTATGCAAAGGGAGATCTTGTTGAAACTTCAAACGAGATAGTTGAAAATGTAATATTGGAAAAAGAAAAAATTGATGATACAGAGATTAAATCATTAGACATAAAAAGAAGCCATGAAGGAGTTCTTGAAGCTCTATCAGCAGAAGATGCAAGGAACATGTTATTGTATGTTGCAACTAAAATTATTTCCAATAAATCATATCTGACAGAAGTAGATAGCCAAATTGGGGATGGGGATCACGGTATTGGTATGGCCACGGGGATGCATAAAGTTATAAATGCTCTTTCTAAGATGGAAGAGGAAAAGAATGTTTATAATATTTTTAAAACAGCCGGAAATGAAATGTTATTGTCTATGGGAGGTGCGTCAGGCGTTATTTTTGGAAGTCTTTTTTGGGCAGGAACTAAAGGAATGGAAGCCAAAAGTGAACTTAGTCCATTGGATTTGGCGCAAATGGAAAGAAAAAGTTTAATAGCAATTCAAGAAAGGGGAAAAGCAAAGCTTGGTGATAAAACTATGGTTGATGCACTTGCACCAGCAGTTGTAGCGTTAGAAGAAAATGCAGGAAAAGGTATGTTGAATATGTTAAAGGAAGCTGAATTGGCGGCTAAAAAGGGTGTGGAAAATACAAAAGAATACGTTGCCAAATATGGACGTGCAAAATCTTTGATGGAGAGATCTATTGGCTATCAAGATGCAGGAGCAACATCAGTATGGTTGATTTTTCAGGCTATGAGAGAATATGTAGAAGGAGTTAGTGAATAATACGAGGAGATATCTATGAAAAAGAAGTTATATATTGGAAGTAATTTAAAAATGTATAAAAATGTGGATAGTACTCTGAAATATTTAACAGAGTTAGAAACGTTAACAAAGGATATTGATAGAGAGGAAGTAGAAGTATTTATTATTCCATCTTATACATCTTTAGAAAGTGCAACAAAGAAAATAGATCCTAAACTCATAAACATAGGTGCACAAAATATGTGCTGGGAAGCCGAAGGGCAATTTACTGGTGAAATTTCACCGCTCATGTTAAAAGAATTAAATATAAATTTAGTTATGCTTGGACATTCTGAACGACGTCATATTTTTCACGAAACAGATTTTGTAATAAATAAAAAAGTAAACGCCGCATTACGTCATGGAATACATGTGCTATTATGCATTGGTGAAACTTTAGAAGAAAAAGAATATGGTGTTAGTTGTGAAGTATTACGTTCGCAGTTAAAGATTGCTTTTCATAATGTAAATATTTCCGATGTTTCTAATATATGGGTTGCATATGAACCGGTATGGTCAATTGGAGTAAATGGTATTCCTGCAACAAGTGAATATGCAGAAAAGATGCATAAAGAAATTAAAAAATGTTTAGTTGAAATTTGGGGCGAAGACAGTAAAAAAATACCGGTATTATATGGAGGAAGTGTTAATCCAAATAATGCAGAGGATTTGATTTCACAACCGTCAATTGATGGACTATTTATTGGACGAGCAGCATGGAATGCAGAAAATATGAATAATCTTATTCGAACTGCAAAAACTAAGTTTGAAGCAAAATAAATCAGGAAAACCCAATATATATAAGGAAAAAGAATTCTTCACAGAATATCAAGTATTAAAAATACGGATTTCTATGAAGAATTCTTTTTTTGCAGTTAAAGACGAAAAGCCATATTAACTGCCATATCCTTTTTTGTAAATAAAATAATATCTTAATTAACCTTTTACAGAACCACGCATCATTCCGGAGATTAAGAACTTTCGGAAGAGCAACGCGGTAACTGCCGGTGGAATCACTGCAAGTATTCCAGCGGCGGCCGTAAGTCCGTATTGGATTGAGTCTTTTGTCATGAATTCCGATACAACGATTGCCACTGGTTTTGTTTCGATAGAAGAAGCAAGAATCAGTGGAATTTGGAACTGATTCCAAGTATTTAGAAACATGATCAGTGCTGCTGATAATATGATCGGATAGGAGATGGGAAGTATGATCTTCATAAAAGTTGCGAGCTTTCCGCACCCATCAATGACTGCAGCTTCTTCCAATTCCTTTGGTATAGTCGAAAAATAGTTGGACATCAGCCAAGTAATCATCGGAAGATAGGAACTTACATAGACAACACTTAACCAAAATACATTATCTAATAATTGTCTGGCAACAAAGATTCGGAATAATGGAATGATGGTTGCCATAACAGGAATAACCATTGTGATCAAAAGAAGGTTGCGAATCAATTTTCTCCCTTTGAATTCCATACGGCTTAATGTGTAGGCGCTCATCAAACAGATAGGGATGCCCACAAGTAAAGTCATGCCGACTGCTTTTAAGGAATTTTGAATACCTGTAAATAGTAACTGTCCTTTTCGACTTCCTCCAAATAATTCGATATAATTTTTCCATGTAATCGCTTCCGGAAGAAGAGCGGTTGTCTTAGCAAGCATGGCATGTTCCGGTGTGATGGATAAGATAAATGCCCATATAAACGGTCCAAGTACCAGAATTAGGAATACGAGTAATATCAGAATATAGCCTGTTTTTTTCAAGACTTTCATTAGTATTCCACCTCCTTATTCAGACTCTTCAAATAGAAGATACCTAAAATTGCTGCGAGTAACATTACTAAATATGTGACGGCGCTTCCTTTTCCAAAATCCAAAAAGCTAAAGGTAGTCAAATAGCTTTCCACGAGGATATTTTTTCCTAAATCGCTATAACCGGATAGGGCGATAATTTCGTCGAATACGTTGATCGCGGTTACGGACGTAGATGTAATACCGATTCCGATGAATGGAAGCATTAACGGAAGTGTGATTCGTCTGAAAATACTTCGTGCATTTCCGCCGTCTATTTTTGCAGCTTCGTATAACACATGAGGAATGGATTGTCTTCCGGCAAGACATACAAGCGCAACAAATGGAATGCTTCTCCAGATGACTACGATAGATACGACAAGCAGAAGCGTCCATCTGGAATTCAGCCATTCGATTGGCTTGTCAACCAGACCGATTCCGATCAACAGTTTATTCATAAATCCATAACCTGGATTGAAGATGAATCTCCACAAAATTCCGTTTACATACGGAGGTAACGCCCAAGGGAGGATTGCGATTGCAAGAAGAACTCCCGAGAACTTTACTTCGATATTTAGGAACAAGGAGAGCAGAACTCCTAGTATCGTTGTACCAAGCAATACAATGAGAAGAATGAATAAGGTGTTCTGCAAACTATACCAAAAAGAATCGGATTTTAGGATATTGATATAGTTTTCCAATCCGATAAAATGTATGTCGTTTGGTGCGGTAAGTTTCCAGCGTTTTAAGCTATAGGAAAAAGTTGCCGCGATTGGATATAATACTAATACACCCATGATAAGTATCATGGGTGTAAGTAAAAGATATGGTAAAATCTTTTTTTTCATTATTTCTGTCCTGCTAATTCTGTGATCTTAGCGTCCATTTCAGCAAATGCTTCATCAGCTGTTAATTCACCAAGAGCCATTTTATTGATTGCATTGTACATTGCGTTGCTCATTTCAGCGTAGTAAGATGGAACGCCGCCTGGGAATGGAGAAACGATTAATTTAGCTTCTTCTAACATTGCTCCTGCATTCTGAATTTTACCATCGTTGATGAGTTCTTCTAATACAGAGTTCAAAGTAGGGATAGCGCTGTTTGTTTCGTTTAATTTTTTCTGCATATCAGCAGATGTGTACCATTCTACGAATTTCTTAGCAGCTTCTTTGTTCTTAGAGAATTTTGTAACGCCAAGAGCTTCTGGAAGAGCCATTGTTACATCAGATTTACCATCTTTACCTGGTGTAAGGATTGGTGCGATCTGTCCAACAACGCTGCATTCTTCTGGGTTTGTTGCTCTGGATACGAAAGAAGTAGGTCCTGTTAAAAAGCTTGCGCTTCCGCCTGTGAGACGTTTGTAAGCATCCATACCGGAAGAAGTTTTGTCTGCAGGATCAACTAACTCTTCTTTGATCAGAGTTTCCATATATTTTAAAGCTTCTGTTACAGACTCTTTGTTCAATGTTCCGTCTTCATTGTAGATTACGCCGTTCATTGTGTATGCAAGCCACATCAAACATGTAGTAGTTTTTTCTTCTGCATTTAATGCGATTGCAAATGGATGCTCTACTGTTCCTGTTGATTTTAATTTTCTACAAGCTTCTAACACATCGTTCCATGTCTGTGGTTCTTCTGTAATACCGGCTTTTTTGAACTGTTCTGTGTTGTAGTAAGATAAACGGTAGTCGTTTGCGTATGGGATAGCAAGAACTTTTCCGTCCTTTGTGAATGTTTCTAAAGTAGGCATATCTGCTTTTACTTTGTCAGACACTTCCAATGGCTCTAACCAATCAGCAGCGTAAAATTCACCAACCCATGACCAGTCAACTTCTACAACGTCAGCTACAGCCTGTCCGCCGGCAGCTGCAGTTACCATTTTTTCACGGATATCATCCCAGCCAACTTCGTTCACTACAACCTCGATGCCTGTTTCTTTTGTGAATTCATCGAGCTGTTCGTCAGCAGGAATTGCCCAATCAGGAGCCATAAATGTAATGGACTGAGCTTCTTTTTTGTCTTCTTTTTTGGCTTCATCGTTGTCAGCTGGTTTAGATCCACAGCCTGCTAAAGCTGTAACAGCCATAGTAGCAACGAGAAGTAAACTAACAAGTTTCTTTTTCATAATAATCTCCATTCCGCCGCCAAGTCGGCGGCACAAATAGTAATGAAAGTCT
>OLRL01000845.1_pt1 | contig 15257 bp, 9 predicted proteins | sample 1643201 | NCBI WGS metagenome assembly OLRL01 (sample SAMEA3136649, study PRJEB25190) | human gut metagenome | biome: human gut; feature: human-associated habitat; material: faeces | place: Austria | collected 2013
ATGAGAGATTTTAATTGATATAACCCCGATCGGGATTATATAAAGTGGCGTAAAGATACAAGTGAGGAGGAAAAATATGAAGAACAAAATTGTAGCAATGATTATGATTGGAATGTTAGCGATGTCTATGACAGCCTGTGGAGGTTCAGACGCTCCCACAGAAAAAACTGTTACCGAATCAACCGGAAGCCAAGAAGAGCCACAAGAAAATGTTAATGAGGAGCCACAAGATGACGGAATTATTGATTTTACTTGTGATAAATTCAACGTAAAATATGTTCGCCATGAATTTGGTACAGATTACGAAGGTAATAGAGCATTATTATATTACTACACTTTTACGAATACGTCTGATGAAAATGCAACAGCCGGAATCGCATCAAATATCCAATGTTTTCAAGATGGGGTTGAATGCGAAATGGCTATTATGAATGAAAGAAATGATTCAATGAATAACTATTCTATGAATGAGGTTCAGCCTGGGGGAACTGTTGAAGTATGTCAGACATATAAGTTAAAAAGTGATACAGAAATTACTATCGAAGCAGAAGACATGATGTCCTTTGACGGTAAAAAAGATTCTCAGCAAATCATCGTTGAATAACACCACTCCCCTGCTCCACAGTGGGCAGGGGAACAACTAAATAATGTATTTACCTAGGCAACTGGGGAGGACAGCTTTCCATCTGTTCCGGAGTCTTACGGAAGAGGTGGTGTCTATGAGTACTTACGAAGAATTCATGATAATTTTGACAGCATGTAGTTTACTCGTAGCAATTCTGAATTTTACGCATAGAAAATAGCACCCCTGCTCTGGTCAAGCTTTGAAGTGCTATTTCTAGTTACTGATAATTTCGCCGGAAACGGATAGGTTTGCTCTATCGTATCGGCTGTCTTGTTAAGTACATTATATCAAATGTACCTTAAAAGTCAAGAACCGCTCCGGCTGCAACCGGAACGGCTCAAGTAACATTCCGAAGAATGATACCACGATCCATAAAATATTGTATCATCTTCGGGCAGCCCACGCAAGCGGAACACTCGTTCTCCGCAGGCTGTTATTTTTATACTCTTTTTCAGGAAAGGAAGATGATTATGTGGTGTGAACAACTCAAAAATGGAAAAGTTCGTTATGCAGAACGCTACGAAGACTATGTTACTGGTAAAACAAAAAAAGTTTCTATTGTGATGGATAAGGATACCCGGCAGAACAGAAAGCTTGCGTTACAAACACTCACCGACAAGATAGACTCTCATTTATCCACAGCATATACAAGTAAAAAGAAGTATTCATTACGAGAACTTATTGAAGCGTACCGCGCTGATCAGAAACAAACCGTCAAACAATCTACCTACACAAGAAACTATTTCGCCTGCAATACGCTAATGGATATGTTAGGGGAAGATGTTCTGATTGACCGTCTCACTGCCAGATATGTCCGTGATAAGTTCCTTGCTTCTGGTAAAAAAGAAAGTACGTTAAATGAGCATCTCGCACGCTTTCGGGCTCTAATCCGATGGGGATATAAAAACGACTTCATTGCGGATATTTCATTTCTTGACAAAGTTGAGCCGTTCAAGGAAAAGATTCCTCACAAGGAACGCATTCAAGATAAATATCTTGAATCAAATGAACTCAAAACACTCTTGAAAAATATGAATGTACCAATTTGGAAGATGCTCACTGAATTTCTCGTCCTATCCGGACTACGCTTTGGAGAAGCAGCAGCGCTTAATAGAAACGATGTTGATATAGAAAATCGTCTTATCCACATTTCAAAAACATATGACACTGTCAACCATGTAGTGAGCACACCAAAAACATTGTGCTCTTGTAGAGATGTGTATATGCAAGACGAATTGCTAGACATATGTCGTAAACTCAAAGTGTATATGCTAAAGCAACGTTTGGAATATGGATACAGATCTTCCGGATTATTTCTGGAGTCACCGGATGGAGATTTTATTCATTACTATACATACAACAAATATTTGAAAAACGTGACTCGAAAGCTACTGGATAAAGAATTGACAGTCCATGCGCTCCGGCATACGCACGCATCTTTATTATTAGAAAACGGAACGCCAATTGATACGATCTCCAGACGACTGGGGCATGAAGACAGCAAGGTCACAAAAGAAATTTATTTACATGTAACAGAAAAGTTGAAAGAAAAAGACAATGAGCGGATAGCATTTGTTCAAATTCTGTAAACTCTGCCCCATTTTTGCCCCATTTTTAATTTTCAAAAAGAAAAAGCACCGGAAAACCGCGTATTTACGGCATCCGGTGCTCTTCATTCAATGCGGATGACAGGACTTGAACCTGCACGGTCTCCCACCAGATCCTAAGTCTGGCGCGTCTGCCAATTCCGCCACATCCGCATAAAAAATCGGAGGGATTTCTCCACTCACGAACCATATTGATTCTATCGGATTCTTTCTTATTTGTCAACAAATTCCGCACCATTCCCTGAAATTTCTCTGAATTTTTTTCATCCTGTTCCTACAAATTTTATTCTTCCCAAACCGAATGGTTCTTTCCCATTTCTTCTGATTTTTTACCATATCCACAGACTCAAAAACAACCGTTTCTATAGTGAGGTAAAAGATTTCAAACCGGGCGACAGAGTCGTTGTCCCTGCGATCACTCCCGACTGGAATTCTCTGGAAGCACAGGCCGGTTACTCCATGCACTCCGGTGGAATGCTGGCAGGCTGGAAATTCTCTAACTTTAAAGACGGTGTATTTGCAGAATACTTCCATGTAAACGATGTCGATGGCAATATGGCGATCCTGCCGGAATCCATCGATGACGTATCCGGCGTTATGCTCTGCGATATGATCCCGACCGGTTTCCACGGTGTCGAGCTGGCTGACGTTCAGTTTGGCGATAAGGTACTCGTGATCGGTATCGGTCCGGTAGGACTGATGTCCGTTGCAGGAGCTGCGATCCGCGGCGCTTCTGAAATCTACGCAGTCGGAAGCCGTCCAAACTGTATCGAGATCGCCAAAAAATTTGGAGCAACCCACATCATCAACTACCGTAACGAAAGCATTGAAGAACAAGTGATGAACCTCACTTCCGGAAATGACGTCGACAAAGTCGTGATCGCAGGCGGAGATGTAGATACATTTGCAACTGCCATCAATGTCTTAAAACCAGGCGGAAAAATCGGAAATGTCAACTACATCGGAGAGGGCGATTATATCAAGATCCCGCGTGTAGAATGGGGATGCGGTATGGGACACAAACAGATCGCAGCCGGACTGATGCCGGGAGGAAGACTTCGCATGGAAAAACTGATCTCCCTGATCGAGACAAAACGGATCTGTCCGTCACGCCTTGTCACACATCAGTTCCACGGTTTTGACAAAGTAGAAGAAGCGCTCCTGATGATGAAAGATAAACCGAAAGATTTGATCAAACCGATCGTATTTATCGACTAATAGATCGCCGGATCCATTAACGGATCACAACAATACAGAGTCGGGGTACAAGGGCGATCCGTTCTTTGTATCCCGACTCTGACAATGTCAATGTACAAATGGAAAATAATATGTCACTTGTACACTGACGTTCCCGTTACATTCCTGTATCATTCCTGTTTCATTGTCTATCTCTTTATACGCTCATAATCCCTATCACGCTGTCGCAAGTCTTACACTGCTTCGATCTGTACTTTCACATCCTCGCATCCCTCTGCCTGCAAAGTCACCGTGATCGTTCCGACCGCTCCGTTTCCACGTACTGCCGCGCGAAGCCGTCCCTCGTATGCCTTTGCCGTCATATCAAAATAATTTTCTTCCGACTCCGGATCGGCGCTTCCATATCCAAGTATCACGCCCGGACCATCCACAGATACCCGCACTGCTTTGTCCGCTCCCGGATTCCGGTTGCCGTTTTCGTCATCGAGACTGATCTCCACATAACAAATGTCACTGCCGTCTGCTGGAATTTCTTTTGCATCCGCAAATGCTGTAATCTGCACCTCGTCTTTTGCAGTCACGATCCGGTCTCTGCCGACTTCGATTCCGCCTTTATAGACTACCGTTTCTACCACGCCCGGCATATAGATCGTATCAAACTCGGCAATATATTTTTTCTTTTCGCCTACAACTTTCCGTTCTTTCAGCTCACCGTTGATATACAGTTCCGCTTCCTCTGCGTCAGTGTAAACTTCCACGACCGCCGGTTTTCCCTCGTACCCGTTCCAGTTCCAGCTTCGGACGGCATTTGTCATACTCCAGTTTGTCATCTGCGGGGTGATGCCATAATACTGCGGAAGCTGCACACTAAGATACGGCGCTTTTTGCAGTCCCCAGATCATTTCTCTCCAATAAGAAACCGGACGTCTGTCACCGAGCAGGTTTAAGTCTCCGCAATATGCCGCCTTATACGGATACGGCGCATAAAATCCCATTCCCGGCTGTTCCTCATACAAGATTTTTCCGATTCCTGCTTCTCCGAGATAATCCCATGCAGTCCATGAAAAATCTCCGATCACATACGGATGTTTTTCAACTAGCTCCCAGTTCTCATCCAGATCTTTCGGAAATGTCTCCGAACCTACGATGATCCGGTTCGGATAACGCTTTGCATCCGGTTCATAACGACATTGCGCATAGTTATATCCAGCAATATCCACCTGAGCAAAAGCTTCCTCCGTCGCCTTTCCTGCGATCTCACTGCCGATCAGCATGTTCATCATATCCCCCATGCTGCTCATCATACTGTTGATCTCTGAATTTTCTCGAAGATCTTTGCCTTCGGTATCTTTTGCATTTGCTTTTGCTTCCGCCTGCGCTGCCATCTGTTCTTTCATTTCGCCCAAACGATCCATGATACTCAGCATCAGGTTCAGACTGTTCGTCACATAACGGCTGTCGTCGAGACTGCGCAATTTATCCGCAAGCTTCTTTCCCCACTGTGTATCAAATTTGTTTCCGGTCTCCGGAATCTCATTTCCAATCGAATACATAATGACGCACGGATGATTGTAGTCTTTCTTCACCAGATTGGTGATATCATGCTCCCACCATTCCGCCATGTGCGTACCGTAATCAAAGTCCACTTTTGTCGTCGTCCACACATCGGAAAACTCATCCATCACATACATTCCGAATTTATCACATGCTTCCAGAAGTCTCCGGCTCATCGGATAGTGAGAACTTCGGATCGCATTGTATCCGGCTTCTTTTAATTTTCTCACACGGAACTCCGCCGTATGTGCGAACTCGGCGGTCCCGGTCACACCATTATCATGGTGGATACATCCGCCGCGCAGATTAACAACTTTTCCGTTAACGCGAAGTCCGTGTTTTCTGTCCAACTGGAGCTTGCGGATTCCGAACGTTCCCTCTTCTTCATCCAGAATGTTCTCTCCCTCTTTGATAACTGCCTGATACGTATACAAATACGGATGTTCCTCATCCCACTGCTTCGGCTGATCCACATAAAGTTTCTGGAGGTATTCCCGCTCTGTATATTCTTCCACAGTCACCGGCATCACCGATTCCGCCGCCACATTTCCATCCGCATCCAAAAGCCGGATAAAAAACTGCACGTCACGCACTCCGATTCCGGTATAAGCGATCGTTGCCGCCGCGCGGATCACCGCCTGATCTTCCTCCACATCCACTGCCGCCAAATGTACACTGTCCGCCGCCAGATGCAGACGGTCGGCGATCATCAGATTGACGTCACGGTAGATTCCTCCGCCGGTATACCACCGTCCGCTTGGTACGCCGTTCTTCACAATGACCTTAAGCTCATTTTTCCGATCAAACCGTACAAATTTTGTGGCGTCAATATAAAAATTGCCGTAACCATACGGACATTTTCCCGCAAATGCATGATTGATGTAGACAAATGCATTCTGATAGACGCCCTCAAATTCAAAGTAAATATTTTTCCCCTTGTCTTTTGGGTCTAATTCAAATTCTTTTGTATAGTTGTAATTCTCTTCCCGGAAAAATCCGTTTCCGCTTCCGTTCGATTCTTCCGGATTCCGCTCTTTTCCGATCGACGCGTCATGCGGCAGCGTCACCATTTTCCCAGCCCTGTCTCCGCCTGCCAACGCTTCCAGAGAGCTTCCTCCGCCTGTCCGGAAAATCCAGTTGTCATTGAATTTTTGTTTTCTCATAAAACGCCTCCCTCATCTTCAATTCCCGCCTAACGCACCTGGATCTCAATTTCTCTGCTTTCGCATCCCTCGGCTTCAAATCTGACTTTGATCGTTCCGGCTTCTTTTCCTGCACGAACGACTGCCATCACATAGCCGTCAAACGTGTTCCATGTCGTATCGTCGTAGCTTCCGATCGCTCTCGGATCTGCGTTTCCGAATCCCTGCAAAGTTCCGGCTCCCTCTACGGTCACTATGATCTCTTTTTGTGCGAACAGATTTTCCACGCCTTTATCATCGGTCAGCTTCACTGTAACAAATGCCAGATCTTCACCGTCCGCTTTCAGCACTTCGCCCTCGCAGTCCACCTGCATCTGCACTTCGTCTTTTGCCGTGTACAGCACGTCTCTTCCGGTCTCTTCGCCATCCCGGTAGCTGACTGCAAGCAGTTCGCCCGGCTCATATGTGATCTCATATGTTGCCGTAAATCCATTTGCCTCGCCTGCCGGTTTTCTTCCGAGGGATTTTCCGTTCAGGAACAATTCCACCTCATCCGCTTCACTGTAAACATCCACATTGGCAGGTTTGCCCTCGTATCCCGGCCACGTCCAGCTTGCCACATTATCCTTGAACATCCATGCGGTAAGCGAATGCGGCATTCCATATTTATCCACGCGCTCTACTGCAATATAAGGCGCTTTGCGAAGTCCGAAAACGATCTCGCGCAGATAGCTGATCGGGCGGCGGTATCCGATCAGGTTGATATCCCCGATATAAGCGGTACGGTCCGGATATACGCCGGCAAAGTTCTGTGTTCCGTCATAGTAGAACACACCGCATCCTGCTTCGCCGAGATAATCGTAACCGGTCCATGTGTAATCGCCAAGCACATGATCATTATTCTTTACAATATCCCATAATCTCACAATATCCGCCGGGAACGTCTCCGTACCAAGCACAGTCTTGTTCGGATGGAGCTCTTTTTCCAGCACATGCCGTCCGGTCAGATAGTTCAGTCCGATAATATCCATTGCCTCGGAAGATTCCGCAATACTTTCTGTCATCAGCGGATGGCACGCAACCGCATCGCCGCTCTCTCCGGTCATCAGCGCCATCATTCCGTTCAGAGCATTCGCGCCCTCTTCGCCACTCTCACCGGATGCTTCCGCCTGTTTCTTCTGTGCCTCCATCAATTCCCGGATCACGATCCCCATCTTCGGTCCCAGCGCCAGAAGCCCGTTGATCGCATTTGTCGTAAATCTGTTCGGATCCAGCTCATGGATCAGATTGCACATATGACGGTTCAACTGTGCGCCTCTTTCCGTACCCATGTCCGGAATCTCATTTCCGGTTGAATACAAAATCACACAAGGATGATTATAATCTTTTGCCACCATGCGTTTGATCTCCGTATCCATACAATCTAAGAAATGAAGCGCAAAATCATTTGCATTCTTATGATTCGTCCACATATCCGTCAATTCATCCATTACGAGGACTCCGTATTTATCGCACGCATCCAGCATCGCCTTGCTCATCGGATGATGAGAACTTCTGATACTGTTGAATCCGGCTTCTTTCATCTGACGGCAGCGTCTCTCTTCCGCTTTCTCCAACGTTGCGGCGCCAATGATTCCGTTGTCGTGATGGATGCAGGTTCCGCGCAGTTTTACCTGCTCTCCGTTGATGCGGAGTCCATGCTGCGCATCCAGTTCCAGTTTGCGGATACCAAGCGGCTCATGTACTTCGTCAAGTTTTTCCTTTCCTGCATAAACATTCACTACACATTCATATAAGAACGGATCATCCGGACTCCACAATCTTGCTTTTTCGATACAGATCGTCTGGCGCACCGTCTCTTCCGCCTCTTTGTACATCGTCACTCCGACAACGTCTTTCCCATAAACGACACCGGCATGCGTGATCAGCACCTCCACGGTGATCTTCTCTTTTGCTCTTGTCAGATTTTTAACTGTCGTGGCAACTTCTACGGTGGACGCATCTTTTGCCACAGATGGTGTTGTGATCTTCACGCCGTCTGCCGGAATGTGGATCCTTCCGCCGATCAGCAGGTTGACGTTCCGGTAAATTCCGCTTCCCGAATACCACCGGGAATTTTTCTCGGATGCGTTGTCTGCAACTACTTTGATTTCATTTTCCTGACCATATTCCAGATATTTGTCCAAAACTACATAGAAATTGGAATATCCGTGCAGATTCGTCGCTGCCAGATTTCCGTTCACATAAACCATCGCGGTCATGTACACGCCCTCAAATTCCAGGATCGCCGTCTTGTCTCTCCACGCTTCCGGTACATTCAGCTTCTTTGTATATGTATAAAGTCCGCCCGGCCAATAACCTGTCTGAGTTCCGTTTTCCGTATCCGGCGTCCGCTCTTCATGCACCATCGCGTCGTGCGGCAGGTTGATCGTCTCAAATTCCAGTCCGCCTTGAAGCGCGGACATCATGGAAGTTCCTCCTTTTGCCAGCTGCCAGTTGTCATTGATCTTTGTTCTTAACATGTCTGAACGCTCCCTTCTTATTTGCTTTTTTGACTTTCTTCTTTTCTCTTGTTCGTGTATACTGTAACTATTCTTTATTATAATTTTTCGGCACAGCTCACTCAATGGCGAAAGCCGACCTGCCCGCTGAAAGTTGTAACCAAATCCAACCTCGAAAGGACCTGATATCTGCCATGGCAAAAGACACATTCCACCATATTACTCCGGAAGAAAAATCAAAGATCGAATCTTCTTTTAATCCGTTGATCATCACCGACACGAAAGAGCAGGATCTCCAATTTTATGAGATTTCTTCCCCTTTTGCCGTTATGTTTGAGACATGCCGCGAAACTGACGATCTATGCAATATCTACCAGTTCTCGCCCGACAATTATCACAATATCGAATTTGGCACAGTCTCTGCCGCCGCTTTAAGCCCGCGTCCGCAGCATCAGCATTCCTGCATTGAATTTATGTATGTTCTCTCGGGATCCGTCACCAATCATGTCGGAAACCAAGTCTTTACTTATGAAGCCGGGCAATGCTGCATCATGAATAAAAATATCCGGCACTGTGAAGAGTTTTCCGGTGATTTCCAAGCGGTCTTTTTGATGCTCCGGGATGATTTTACCGCCGATCTTCTCGCCGACTATACGGAAATCCGAGCGCATGCCGAACACCCGGACGAAGAGAATCTGATCTTCCAGCTCATTGCCGACAGCAAAAATGAAACGCTGAAATTTGACAAGATCTACCTCGACTGTTTTCCGATGATCCCCGCGGATGATATTTTAGACCGCCTGTCCGCACTTTTTAACACATTGATCCTGGAGACGATCAACTGGGATTTCGGCTCTTCCTTTTTGGTAAAAGCCGTCTTTGCCAGACTGCTCCGACTGCTCGGAGATCCGGATCTGTTCAGTATCAACCGGATCCACTCTCATTCGCAGGGACAGGAATATCTGTTCAGCAAGATTTCCCATATCATGCGCTCCAGTCACGGACGATGCACACGCGAGGAATTGGAAATGCTTCTGCATTACAATGGTGAATATTTAAATCGGATCGTAAAAAAACAGACCGGAAAGACGATCCTCGAATACGGACAGTCCATCTACCTTGAGGAAGCCCGCCAGCTTCTCTCCAACACGGATAAAAGTATTTCCTCGATCATCGAAGAACTTGGTTTTTCCAATCGCAGCCACTTCTACCGCCTGTTTAAAAACGCCTTTGGAGAAACGCCTCTGGATTACCGGAAGCGTCTCCGCCCCCGGTCATAGTCCCGGCACAACACCGATTTACAAAAGAAAAGGAATGAAACCACGACCCGCATCAGAAGTTCCATTCCTTTTCTTTTGTTGTTATGTAAATTTTACTTTACACCATGTGCCGCATCCCAGTCTGCATTTGCTTTCTCGACTTTCAAGAAGTACATGATCACTGCGATCAGTACGATCGAGATCATCGGGAACCACAGATACATGAAGTTCAGCATATTGATCGTAGAAGCTGACTGCTGTGCCGCGCCTGCTACATATCCGCTTGCGGAAAGAAGCAGTCCGGAAATCGCAGATCCGATTCCGCCGCCGACTTTGATTCCGAGAGAAGAACAAGAGAACATCGCGCCCTCGATATGTTTTCCTGTCGTACGTACCGTGTAATCAGATGTTGCGGAGATCAGCGCGTTGATGTCTCCGGTCGCCGGGCTTGTACAGAATCCTGCAAGCACGGAACTTCCGAGCATGAGCGGGATATTTCCCATATAACCGCCGATGATGAATCCGATACGGAATACTGCTGCGAGACAATAACCTGTTAAGTTCACTTTATACATTCCTTTGAACTTTTTCACCAATGCCGGTGTAAATGCAAGACCAATCACCATCGGGAGCATCTGTGCCATTGAGAACGTACCAAGCAATGCCGGATTTCCCAAGACATATGTCATATAATAAATACCGATTCCTGCGATACCTGTCTGCACATAAGTCAGAATATAAAACGCTGCGATCATCAGGAAATATTTGTTGGAAAGCAAAAGCTTCATAGATTCCAGGAAAGAAATCTTTTCTTCGTTTCCCTGTGCATTTTCTGTTTCGTTTTCTTCCGGCGGAAGTTCTTTCACAGAAAATACGGAAATTGCATTCACAATAAATGCGATGATCGCATAAATAAATGCTACGGTTCTCCATCCCTTTGCTCCGCCGCCGAAGTTTGTAACAAGACCAACGGTGATCGACTGTACGATAATGTTGGTTGCAAGTGAGAACATAAAACGGATCGATCCCATCTGCACACGTTCATTACCATTCTTTGTGATCAGCGATGTCAGTGATGCATATGCAATATTGTTCGCGGTATAGAACACTGCGTTCAACAATGTGTAGGCAATAAAGAAATAAGCATACTGTGCGGTCTTTCCAAGACTTGACGGAATTGCAAATACTGCGACAAGACAGATACAGTTACCGATCTGCGCATACAACATCCACGGGCGCGCTTTCCCCATTTTGCTCTTTGTCTTGTCGATCAGGTTTCCAAAGAAGACGTCTGTGATTCCGTCTGCAAATTTGGAGAACATGATCAATGTTCCGATGATTCCCGCATTCAATCCTACTGTGTCGGTCAGATAGATCATAACGAAACTTGTCAGAAGTCCGTAAATACAGTTTGCCGCCAAGTCTCCTGACCCATACCCGACTTTGTTGTACCATTTCAAATACTTTCTCTCTTCCATTCGTAACTCCTTTCTCGCTCCCATTGTTTTGTGTATTTCGTTCACGAATCACTTGTATTTATTATATAATTACAGCACCTTTTACAAAATACCCAAAATCAACTGTCCGCCTATGAAACCTGTAACCAAATTCAACCTGTTTTATCACTGCCCGAAACGTCTATGAAATAGTGACAGCCGTCTTCACCAGATCTTCTTCGGCAGCGCTGGAACCAACATAGACCGGGTATTCCATTTTCTCAAGTTTCCATTCACGATAAACCGGATCATACCATTTCAGTTTTTCCAGCGGAGTTGTGATCTCAACTTCTTTTTCTTCCCCGGCTTTCAAAGAAACTCTCCGGAATCCTCGAAGCTGTTTCACCGGACGGTCCACTGCGGAATTTTCAAATCCGACATAAACCTGTACGACTTCATCGCCGTCGATCGCTCCGGTATTTTTCACGTTTACCGTCACTTTCAGTTCATCCCCGTCTACGACAGCTTTCGGATCTGTAATATCAAATGTCGTATAGCTCAGTCCGAAGCCATATGGCACAAGCGGTTTCACGCCGTTTTTCTCCAGTCGTGTATAGCCATGATAATATTCGTAATACTGATCAGTCGCCTCCCAGTCTACATGCGGGAGATCGTCCTCGGAATATGGTACGACGTATGGAAGCTTTCCGGATGGATTCACGTCTCCGTAAATGATCTCTGCCAGAGCAGTGCCTCCCTCCATACCCGGATAGTACGCCATGATCACAGCATTAACCTTGTCGTACCATTCGGTCATCATGATCATATTTCCTCCGACAAGAACTGCCGCAGACTTTTCATTGACTGGTCCGACTTCCTGAAGCAGTTTGATTTCGTCTTCATGGAGTCCCAGACTTCTCTTCCGGTCGCCGCCCATTGCTCCGGTATAGTTCGACGCCTGATCTCCGGAAATAAATTCGCCCTCATCATCATAATTGTATCCGACAACAAATACGACTGCGTCGCTCTCCGCCGCCAATTTCTTTGCCCGCTCCAAATCTGAACCGTCATCAAAGATCACTTCACATTCTGCATTTGCTTTCTTGAGTCCGTCTTCCGGAGTTACAACATATGGAGGACGTACCCAGCTGGAACCATGATCTCCGATAATCGCCGTATTGGCAAGCTTCCCGATCAGCGCCAATTTCTTTGTCTCTTCCCGTTTCAGCGGAAGAACGCCGTCGTTTTTAATCAATGTGATTGCTTTTTCCGCAACTTCTTTCGCCACTGCGATATGTTCCGGACAGCCTACTACGGACATATCGTATTCTTTGTGATCTTTATCAAACGCCAGGATTGTCCGCACGATACGAAGCGCCGCGTCATTGATACGCTCTTCCGGAACAAATCCGTCCTGCACCGCTTTTACAAGACGTTCGCCAAAATACTGTGTCCACATCATCTCCATGTCCTGTCCGCCGTTGGCAGCTTCCACCGTATCCAGAACGCCCCAGCAGAAATCCGACATTACAAATCCGTCGAAATCCCATTCTTTTTTCAGCACCTGGGAAAGCAGATATTTATGATGTCCGCACTGCACGCCATTATAGCGGTTATACGCGCTCATCACACTTGCAGCTCCGGCATCGATACAGTCTTTAAAATGAGGCAGATATACTTCCTGCTCCGTTCTCTGGTCGCAGGTCACGCTACATTTGAAACGTGCATTTTCCATATCGTTAAATGCATAGTGCTTGACACATGCCATAACATCTTCATCCTGCACACCTTTGACAAGCGCCGCGCCCATTTTTCCGACCTGATAGGTCTCCTCTCCGTACGTCTCCTGACTGCGTCCCCATCCCGGATTGTACGGCAGGTTGATACACACGCCTGCAAACAGATTTCCGCCGAATGCACGCACTTCACGTCCGATACAATTTCCGACTTTTTCTTCCAGTTCCGGTGAAAATGTCGCGCCTCGCGCCATAGATACCGGGAAGCAGGTTGATTTTCCGGTTCCGCAGACAACTCCTCTTGGTCCGTCTACAAACAGCATCGGCGGTACGTTATGTTCCTCCAATCCCCCCGCCGGATATGGAGTCATATTGTAGTGATTGTCATCACTGAGCATTCCGCCCATCATTTCCATGATCTGCTCCTGTGTCACTTTATTCAGATCCACAATACTCCCGCTCATCAATGAGACTTTCTGCTCCAATGTCAGCTGATCCACGATCTTCTGCGCTTCCTCGGTCACTTTCAGACGGTATTCCTTCGTTGCTCTCATGTTGTCACATCCTCCTTTTTCTTTTCCTTGTCTTTGAACGTCACGAAACATCTCCTTCATCTCTCGTTTCATTTCCGTGTACGTTACCGTGTGTATTAATCATAAAACCATATTGTTATTTCAGTCAATATATTCGTCAACTCTTTTTCATTTTTGTTTGTTTTGTACAATTTCTTTTTATCCAAGCAACAGAATTGCTGGTTTCCGAAGCCGTGTACGAACACATTTTCCGTCACATTTTCAGATTGACAGGATTCTAAAAAAAAGATAAACTTTTAACATATTCAAAAGAGAGTGGGGTATTATATGGCTACCATCAAAGATATCGCACGGGAAGCCGGAGTTTCGATCGGAACCGTAGACCGTGTCCTGCATGACCGGGGAATGGTCAGTCCCGAGACGAAAGCCCGGATCCTGGACGTGATGAAAGAACTGGATTATAAACCAAATCATGCTGCCCAGGGACTTGCCATCCGAAAAAAGAAATTAAAACTTGGCTTTTTGATCCCGGATGACAAGGATCATCCTTTTTATCTGGATATTAAAAAGGCTGCCATGAAAAAGGCTGAAGAACTCAAACAATATGGCGTACAGGTTCTCTTCAAAGTACTGACCGAATCCACTGCCGCACACTTTTTTTCTTCTTTTGATACCATGCTTTCCGAAGAAGAAATTGACGGTGTGATCATGCCCGGATTCCGTGGGTTAGACACCTCTTCCCTGTTCCATACTTTAAAGGACCGGAATATTCCGTTTGTATTTTATAACGGTTTATCCGAGGTCAGGAATTGCCTCGCATATGTCGGCTGCAATTATATCGATTCCGGGCGGCTTGCCGCCGGTTTAAGCGCCCTGCTCGGAAAGGAAGACGCCCGCGTCTGTATTTATTCCGAGGGAAGCGAGGGAATCCCAAGCCACACCGACCGTATCCGCGGTTTCAAAAAAGAGGCGGCTGACCGCTATCCGGATATGAAGATCTTAGATATCCGTCCGATCAGCGCAAATCAGATCGATAATTTTCTATCGGCGCAGGAAATGTTCCGAATATTTCCCGACGTGAATATCGTCTATGTTGTAAATCCGGCGGATTATGGAATCTGTGAAGCGATCTGCCGCGCCGATAAGAATCATCAAGTCCGGATCATCACCAACGACCTTGTCGCCCGGCAGATCCCGATGATCGATCAGGGGATCATCTCCGCAACGATCTGTCAGGAACCGGAAAAGCAGGGAGAAATGCCACTTGAGATCCTGTTCCGCTATCTGGCATACGGAACTGCGCCGAAAGAAAAGATGTGCTATACGAACTTGAGCATCCACATCGCGCAGAATTTGTAGAAAAAACTTATCGGATCATCAACTTATTAAAAGAACCTGTCCGGGACTTGCTCGTATCGTACGAAACAGTAACCTTGACAGGTTCTTTCATAATACTTCTATACTTTTTTTCTGTACGCTTTTGCTTTTACTGTATTCCGAGCATTTCCCGATTGTAAAATAGTATATTTCCATTATCATATATCGGCACCATCTTTACAAACCTATATTGCGAAGCTATTTGAGGATACGGAAGCAGTCGTTTTGAGAATCTATACCCAAAGCGAACACTTTCAATACACATGAAATCTTCCATATAAAGCGATTTT
>OLRL01000853.1_pt1 | contig 15137 bp, 19 predicted proteins | sample 1643201 | NCBI WGS metagenome assembly OLRL01 (sample SAMEA3136649, study PRJEB25190) | human gut metagenome | biome: human gut; feature: human-associated habitat; material: faeces | place: Austria | collected 2013
CCTCCTACAACCACGCCATTTACTAAATCTATAAAAGTTCCATCGGAAAATTCTATTCTTCCAGTTTTTGCAGTCTTCCCATTCATATCCAATTCCTTAGCACTTATCCCTACTGTAGTTCCGTCTTTTCTTACCCAAAATCCTCCGCTGTAAGAGTCTTTTGGTGTGCCTCCGGTAAAGGCAGTGTAGCTTGGCCAACCGCTTGGAAGACCTTCCGGTGTGCTTGGTAAACTTCCACAGCAATGGATGCTCGCAATCACATCTCCATCTACTCCCAATATTTCAAGATTTCCGTCATTAAATCGGAACCCTCTTTCCACTCTTCCGATTGCAGATGTTTCGATTAAGAGTTGTGCTGCTTTTATAATTCCTTTATTTAAGTCCAATTTAAAACCTTCTAAGCCCTCTATGTAATTTTCCGACATTAGCTCACCGCCACGGATGCGGTCTGCGAACATTGTTCCGGCCACAATCAAATCTGCGACAAAGCCTTGCCCTGTCCCAAATGTTTTCCAGTCCCATTCTCTTCCGTCTACTGTTCTTTTGCTTGCAATCTGGAAGCCCATAGTGCCTAAGCATAAGGCTCCGTATGTCGGGGATTGCTCATCTAAGTCTTCAAATAAAACAGCTCTTACCGCGCTCTTTTTTGCAGCGCTGCTCTGTGCCCGCATCTGTGCTTTCACTCCGTCTATCAGGCCTTGTATTTGCTCCCCTACTACGGTTCCGTCCGGCCGTATAGCATTATCTATTCGGTTCGCTGCGCTTGTTACATTGTTAAAGTAATTGTATTTGTAATCTCCCAGCTCTACTTGTGTAGTTTTCTTTTTTAAGCAGTCGTATTCCAATTCAATCACTCTTGCGTCTGTAGTAATTCCAAGCTTACTGTGCTTGCAATGCACAGTATCTCCCAGCCCTACTTTTTCTAGCTCTTTGTATTCTCTGTATTCTTCTGTGTTTTCCAATAATACAATTTCCACGGACATAGAAAGCTTTGGCTTGTCAATTCCGTTTTCGTACTGCTGTCGGCATTTTTCTTCCAGAGCCTTATCCAATTCTTTCTGTGTTTTGCAAATAATTATTCCGTTTGCTCTGTCTTCTTCTGACGCATCCTGTTGCATTTTTACATCGTCAAATGTTATGGTGGCAATCTTTACCGTAGGATACTTATCAATTAGCTCAGAGTCCACAGGAATGGAACTCTTATATCCGTTGTAAGCTTTCGGGAAAATCCTTGTTACAACTTCCCTTGTGTCAATTTCTTCCTGCACTCCGTCTTTTTTAATATTTTTCCCGTAAAGCACCTGCACTCCGTAATCATTTCCTTGTTTCTTATTCACAATTATTTCGTAGTTATCAAAAAAGATTTCTCCGCCCCAGCGATTTATAAAAGAGTTGTCCTCGTTGCCATTTAAAGCTTCAATAAAGTTTTTATATTCATAGTAGGCAGTGCTTCGCACTGTAATATCAGATTTTGCACTGTATTTTCTGTTTGGTGCAAGCATAAGATTAAGAGCTTCTTGTCCTGTCTTGTTTGTCGGTCGGATATCTTCTAAAAAACAATCCTCTTTTGCATCCATAAAAATAGGTTCTGCAGTGGCAGTGACTCCTGACTCTGCTTTTTCTGTATGCTTAATTCGAAACAACTGTTCTCCGTTAAAAGACGGCACTTTTACTACAGCTTCTTCTGTAATATATTTCCATCTGCCTTCTCCGTCTATTGGGTGTTGCAATTCTATGCTCCATGCTCCGTTTAATGTAGCGTGCACAAGTGCTTTTTCGGGGAGTAAAGGCATGTCTCCATTTGCTTTAAAATTCGTGTTTTCTGGCTTATAAATCTGTATCATTACAAGCACCTCCAATTTGGTTTTACTTGCAGAATAAAACCGGGAGAAACAGAAATCCTGTTCCTTCCCGGCTTCAAATATAAATCCTCATATTCTCCTGTTATTTTCGTGTTTCCTAGAGTGCCATCTTCTCTGTACGCAAGCATACGCTCTGTATCTATAATAAGATTTCCGCTTACGTTTGCTTTCATATTCTTTCCATTTACATTTATTACGCACAGCCCTTCTCCCTGTACATAATACACAGGTTTGCATAATAGATATGGATTTTGCTCCGCTTCTTCACTCTTCATTTTCACTTTTCCGTTTCTTAGATAAGTGTATGGCTCGCACGTAAAACTTACAGTTAGGTTTCCTATTCTCCTTGTAGTATGCTCGATTTCCCCTAGTTCCACTTTTTTCACTCTATAAAAAAATGCTGCATCATCTTCAAATATCAGTTCTCTGTTCATGTTCTCTAGCAGCCAATTTTTTATCTGTCTTACCCTGTCATGCCACTTTGCATCTTTAATAATAAAGTTTAGCTCTAACGGAATAGCTATATCTTCATATCCATTTTCTTCTAGGTATTTCCCATCTTTTCCAGATACTTCTACCTCACTATATCGTTTCTGAGGTACTGGGATACTTGGGAATGCCTTCATATACACTCGAAATTCCGATGCTTTTCTATTGTTGTATTCAAAATCACTCATGCTAATCCCATTGCCCTCATTCTTTCTTTCTGCCCGTTTCCGATTATTTTCGTCACTTCATTTGCCAGTATTTTTGTTAATTTCCCATCTCCTATGTAGACATTTACATCCGGAGATATATCTAATGTTTTTAAAGCTTCTACAAATGCGGACACAAGGTTTTTATTATTTAGATTATTTTCTTCTCTGATGTATTCTTTTAACAGCCTAATAGGTAGTACCGCCTCTGGTCCAGCTTCTCCGCCTCCCATAAGCTCGTCACCGTTTTGGCCGAACAGTGTAGGTCTATTTAAGATAGCACCCTTTGCGCACCATTTTATATTTCTACTCTCAATATGTTTAACTTTAGTTTTTTTCGACGCTTCAAATAAATTCGGCACTTTAATTGCAGAGAAAAGTGATGTTATTTTACTTAATTTATCCCAAATCCAACTTAATCCATCTTTAATCCCTTTCCCTATGCTTTGTATTAAATCTCGAAACCACTCACACTTATCATATAATATCATTATTAGCGTCACAATCGCTCCTATTGCACCTCCTACGCCTGTAAACTTCAATGCTGTTCCTAAGAGTTTCGCAACCGCTGTTCCGCTTTTCATAATTCCTATCATAGAGGACACACCCGAACATATCCCACCTACAATTTTAATAAGTGGAGACGCTGCTGCTATCAAAAGAATAAATCCTGTAATATTCTTTTGTGTTTCTGGTGGTAAAGCATTAAACTTTTCTATGAGCCCAGTCATAATTTCTGTAACTCTGGTAATAATAGGTGCAATAGTATCGGCTAATTGTGCTGTGGCTTGCTGAAAATCCGCTGTGGCTTGATTTCCATCTACAATATTTTTATTTGCTTCCTGCCACTTTACGCCTGCCTGCGTCAGCCCTTGCTCCGCCAAAAGCTGTTGCACAAGATTAAATCTTTCTGTATTATTTCCTGCTTCCTGCAAAGCAAGATTAAAAAAATCTTCTGCAGTAGTTGCCCCCGCCACAGCTTCATTCCACGCCTTATTTGCTTCAGTATTTTCTTTCATTTTAACGCCAAACTTTTCGCCTTCCATACTTCCCCAGTTCAATACATCCGCAAATGTTCCAGTCACCTGTCCTGCACGTATCGTTTCGTTAATAGACTCCGCTAATCCGTCTATCGGAATACTATCGCCATACTTTGCCCATGCACCTATGGTTCCATTTACCAGTTCCGTTAATTGACTCTGTGTCAGACCTAACGCCTGAAGGTTTGCCGTTGTTGTTGCCGCAGTCTGTTCGTCTCCTAACACGCCAAATAATTGCTCATACGTTTTCTCTGTCTGTTCTGCTGTATATCCTGCCAGTTCGCTTGATGCTTCTAAGGAAGCCATTATTTTTCTATATTCCTCCGTAGCGGGAACTAGTGCCGCCGCCCCTGCTACTAATCCTGCTGCCCCTGCCGATACAGTGCCTAGCTTATCTCCTACATCTTTTGCCTTATTTCCAAACTCATCCAGTTTATTTGTGTATTCTTTTACTTTGGCAGCTCCACTCTCCAACTGTTCTTTCACGTCATCTAAACTTCTCTTATATTTGTTCAATTCCGCTTTAGTCTGGTTTAGTTGTGCTTTTTTTGTACTAATGGCTTTCTCATTTTTTTCTTCTGCATTTTCTAAAAGGGAAAGTTGTTTTTCTAACGTTTTTATCTGTGCCTCATAATTCTGTGTCTGAGAAGTAAGGAATGTTTGCTCATCTTTTAGCTTTTCTGCTGCTTTCGTTCCTTCTTTCCACTGTGTTTTCATTAGTTCAAAGGCACTCTGGTTTTCTTTGACAGACTCAGATAGTGTACTCAAACTGCTGTCCAGCTTTTTCATTTCTTCTTCCATTTCCGCTGAACCGCTTGTAATTTGTACTGTTACTTCTTTTAATTCTTTCTGGTATTTTATAAGGGTAGCTTGGGTGCTATTTAACTGATTTTTCTTTTTTCGTATCGCCTGTGTATTTTTTTCTTCTGCATTTTCTAAAATGGAAAGTTCTTCTTCCAACGCAGATACTTTTTGAGAATATGCTTCTGTTTGATTTGTCAGAAATTCCTGTCTATCTTTTAACTTATCCATGGATGCCGTACTATCGTCCCATGCCAGTTTTGCCAATTTAAAAGAATTTCTATTTTCCTGTATCGCATCATTTACTTGTTGTAAACTTTTTTTGAAATCTACTGTTCCATCTGCTTTAAATACTAACCCTACTCTTTGTAAGCTATCTGCCACTCAGCTTCATCTCCTTTATTTTGTTTTCTTGATATTTTTCATACAATTTGTTAAAAAAGATTGGATCTGTATTCCAAAATTCTTCCTCACTTATGCACATTTCTTTTGCTGCCAGCATATAGCTTACCCAGTCAATTTCTATGATATCCTCATAGTCTTCGCTCGTTTTTTTTTATCGTATTTATCAAATTCCTCTTGAAAAGCATCTAATACTCTGGCTATATCTTTCGTATCTGGAGGAATAAGTGAAAGAGCTTCATCAAATGATACTGTTTTTCCATTACTCCTCAATAAGGCGTAGATAATATTGGCAGTCATTTCAAAGCTTTCGTGTTCTGTAAGGCTTTTGGGGTTCTTCTTTACTTTTTTCATAATTCTATAATAGCCTTTTTGTCTTTGCAAATAATACAAAGTACCAAAATTCACCTTAATATCAAGTCTTGTCCCATCTGTTAAATCAATAAAATGTTCTGTCATTTCAACCTCCTGATGTTGCTGTTTTTAAATCCTCTTTGGTTAAAATCGGCTTCGTAAAGAATTTTTCTTCTGTAAGCCCTACTGGGAAAGATGCCATTGTAGAGTCTACCATTGCTTTTATATTTCCTGCATCATTAAATGGATACGCTTTAATGGTTACAGTATCTGTCTGTTCAGAGAATTTTTCTTCACTTGTGTTTACATTATCGGAGTTTTCTGCAAGCTTGCATTTTGGATACCATTCATAGCGAGCTTTTCCGCCTCGCATAATTACCACTTTTCCGTATGCAAAATAAGGGCGAATGCCTTTTCCTCCGGACAGTACCAGACCGCCCTCATCTACAATATCCCCTCTCATTTTCGCAAGAGTCTCTGCAACAAAGGCAATATTTTCAACTTCAACATCTACCCCACTTACTGTTTCATCTGTGTCGTAGACTTTTCCGCTCGCATAAACAGAAGTAGACTCTCCATTTTCTGTCACTTTTACGCTTTTTACAGTTTCTGTTTTTTCTACTTCCGATTCAAAAGTTCCATCCCATTCCTCTTTTGCTGTTGCAAAGCAAATGTACTGTGCGCCTACCGTTTCTTTAATCGGCGGTTTTTTTGGTGTAATACTCATAATTACCTCCTAAAAATATTCTGTGTCATTATTTTATAATACTTTTCTTTGTTTCTTTCGAATGTTGGTTGAATATGCGAAACTCCTCTCATTTTTGTGGTTCCATGCTCTACCATTGGTCCATAATACTTCCCCCAGCCTACCTCCACATCTTTGTTAGTATGCTTATGTGTTACGGTGTCCAAAAGATGTGTATACCCGGCTTTTGCTATTTGAGAGCGTGGTTTCGGAAGCTTTCGGATGTCTGCCGCAAACTGTTCAGCGCCTTTTTCTAATCCTACTAAAACAGCCTCCTCTTTTATGTCGTACCCATCTAGGAGCTTCTGCAACGCATCAAAACCTTCATCCTCATAGAAATCATTCATCAATTTCCTCCACTACGTCTAATGCGAAATACGTGTGCCATGTTTTTGCGAAAACTTCGTCTTTCTCCACATATTCGTGCTGAAATGCTGGATGTAATCCCAATTCCCGAAGTTTCTTTCTAAGTTCTTTGTATTTTTCGTGCTGTGGTGTTCTTGCATAGAAGGAAATTTGATATGTGACAATGTTCTGATACCCTTCTCCGGATGCCGTTTCATCTTGCTCATAATACGGCCAGTATACAATTCGGGGGTATTTGTTTGTGTTTACGTCACTGGAAATCCCTTCATTGACCGGAATGCCTGTGCTATGCAAGATTTCGCTTAATTCTTTTTTAGTCATAATATTTCAATTTCCCTTTCTGGCTTTACAAGGGTAAGCTCCGTTTCTGGAAAACCTTCCTTACTGGTAATATGTGCCGCATTGTAAACAAGGTGTTGCTCTCCATCTATCAAACATACGCATCTGCTATCAATTTTCTTATACTGCGGTATCCTGATTTTTGCAGTAATTTCTTTTCCTCCCTGATCAAATTCATATCGCAACTTGTCAAATACGGAAATTTCTCTGTAACAGATGTGTAATCCTGTTTTTTCGAGTGTTTCAACCGGATAATCTCCGGCCATGTCATTTTTTATTCGGCATAACTCAAAGCATCCGTCTGTATATTCCGGTAATTTAGTCATGCTACACCTCACTTCCTAATTGCCAGCTTACAATTAGATTTCTGTAATTTTCTTCCCATTCGTGAAGTCTATGGTGGTATGCGTAATAGATATAGTTTTTTAGCAAGCTTCTGTATGTATAATCTTTTTCCAGGTCTACTTTCGGATTAAGGTATGTCAGTCGTGCTTGCCCTTCTTTCGCATAATTCATAAGCCCTTCATCAGGAAAAAAAGGCGGAATTTGAAATTCACGCCTTACTTCGTAAACAATCTTTTCCAATTCCGCCATATTTTATCAGCCTCCCGCATCAGGAGCAGCAACCTGATTAACAGGAAGGACGTATTCCTCTAATTTTGTAATATCAAATACTACTGCACAGTTATCGTCGTTTGCTCTGCCATTTGCATAGCATTTTCCAATCACAAGATTTGCATCTTCCATAGCTTTTGTCTGGTCGTATTCGTCAAATCTGACTCCGGATGTACCCATTGTGTACACACCTTTTAATGTAAAGATGCCAGTTCCTTCCGGACAGTTTGCATCCACGTGTTTCACGATCGGCATAAAGGATGTGTTTCTATATCCTCCTGTAAGAGCTTCCCCATATAAACAAGGGTCTACATACTCCGCTTCATCCAGCGGATTGCAGATAAGATGCAGCTCTGTAACTCTTCTTTTCCCTTTGTTTGACAATGTTTTTCTAACTTCTTTTAATCCTTTCGGGGAGAACTTTTTAATTGTATTTAATTTTGTTTTGTCCTGCGCTGTTCCGGTGGAAGTAAATGTTTCCAGTTTTTTAGTAATCCCGACTGGTCCTGTCTTTCCATTTCCATTCAGATATCCTTCTACCAATCCATCCTGCATAGCTTCTGCTAAGATAGCTCTAAAATACTTATCTACAAAAGGAAGTGCTAAATCTCTAATTGCCTTCGGAATAACCATGTATACTGTTAATTTGTGTTGTTCCAAATCAATTCCTTTAATTGCAGCAGATAACTCTCCTGTAATCTCAGATGTTAATTCTGTTCCCCATGCTGCCTTTCCGCTATGCTCTCCTGTGATCCAGTGCTTTACATCTGCTGGTGGAAAATTAACCAATGTTAAAATATCACTTGCTTTCTTTACGTCTTCCAGCGTTCTGTCCACGATGGAAGTCGGCATAATGTCAATCTGCTTTGCTGTAATCGCCTGATAAACCCCACCTTTTACTTTTTCATAAAACTCACTTTCTTCTTTGCTCAACGTATGCAGTCCTAAGCTTTTTCTATAACTTTCATCTGCTGCCGCTCTGGCATTCTGCTCTACTAACTCTTTAATCAATGTGTCATGCTTTGCATTGATAATCATTTCCGCTGCTTCATAGATAGCAGCACTCTTGTCTTCTGCGCCATCCAATAATTCTTTTACTTTCTGCTGCAATTCTTTATTTCCATCAATAATCATTTTTTACCTCCATCAAAAAAAGCGCCCCAGCCGGTGCTTGCTTTTGGTTCTTCTTTTTTTAATAATTCTACAACTTTTTTTGCAATTTCTTCTGTATCCAATGCTTCCTGCTGCACAGCTACTGGAGTATTTAAAATTCTATTTCGGATGCTCATCTGCGCGGATTGATTTGCCCCATCTTCTTTTTCTTCGTAAATGCTTGTGGCAAATCCATATTCTACAGCTTTATCTGCGTCAATCCATGTTTCTTCATCCATCATCTTTTTAACTTCATCTTCCGCAATACTTACGCGGTTCATATAAGCTTTCACAGATGCCTGTGTGATGATGTCTAAATCATCCGCCTGCTTTCTAAGTTCTGCGGCATTTCCCTCTCCGTAAGTCCATGCGTTATGTATCATCAAAAGGGATGCACCATTCATGACTCTTTCATCCCCGGCCATAAAAATGACAGATGCTGCGGAACAGGCAAAGCCATCACAGTAAGTAGTTACTTTTGCTTTGCTGTTCTTTAAGACGTTGTAGATTGCCAACCCTTCTGAAACCGCACCGCCATTGGAGTTAATATGCACTTCAATTTCATCTGCATCTAATTCAGACAAGTCTTTCACAATGCCGTAAGCATCTTTGTCTTTCTCTCTCCACGGATATGTAGTGATTGTTCCAAAAATGTACAGCTCTGCTTTGCTGTCCTTCTTCTCTAAAGCGTAATACTTCACTCTTTTTTTCTCCTTTCTTAAAATTACTATTTAACCCATAGCTGGGAGATATGTGGATCACCTCCTTATGTGCTGTTCTTTTCTGCCGTTAAGTCATTCGTGTAGTTCTTCGTCACAACTCTCTGCGTAGAGAACTCTGTTCCCAGTTCTTCCCAGCCCACCATCCTAAAGATTTCGTCTAAACTGAAACCGATTGCTCTAAGCTTATCCAGATTAGCAGCGCTTTCAATAATATCTACATGCTTATATCCGGACATATCAATCCAAATCTTTTCTCCTTTTAGGTAGTCGGTCTGTCCTACCAGCTTTGCATTTAAAGAGTCATTTAAAACTTCTACTACCCAACTTACTGCGTACGTGATAAACTCATTTGTGCTGTCCGCTTTTTCTGTAATCTCTCCCAGGAATACCGCTTTCGGTATATCGAATGCAAGAGCGCACTCTACAAAGATTTCGTGTGCAATTTTCGTGAGGTCTTCTGTACTTACATTGTTTGTGATTTTTAATTCTCCAACTGAAAGCGTATCCTGATTTGAAATAATTTCTACTTTGTCAGATGTTAAAAGCTTTTTAATTTTGTTCTTGTACTCATCCTCTGTTACTATTTTTTCTGTTCCGTCAGGGTTCTTTGTTCTCATTATTTGCTGTACGCCCTGTGTTCTCAATTCAAATTTCGGGGTACTGGCAATTCTCTTCGCTTCACTTAAAGCGTCTAAAATCTTGTCATATTGTCCTAGCACTTTTTGCAGATACGTTTTAATCTTTTCATTTCTGACTCTGAGATGCATGACTTCATTTGCATATAACACCTTATCTATTGGCATACTGTTTCCGTTTGATGTAATTGTAATGTTAGTATATTTTTGTCTAAGCATCACAGATGTATCTACATTCCATGTGTCCGCAATATAAAGGCTTTTTCCTATTCTGCATATTACACATTCTGTTTCTGTAAGCAGTTTTTTAACTACTTCTATCCAGAAATCTGTTGCTGTTTCATTCTCATTCGCTTTTACGTTCAGCATATAGTAGATATCATCTTTTGCTCTTCCGCTTTTTCTCTGTACGACAAATTCACTTTTCGCCACAGCTTTCGCAATCATGCTTACCGCTTTTTCGATTGCCAGCTTTGATATCTGCAGCTCCGTAATGTCAGCCGATATACTCTCCATAACATTCTCTATTTTTCCTTTTTTTATCCATGTAAAATCAAACATATACTATCACCTCCTTTATTAAATCTTTTGAATACATAGCAGCTACAAAAGCCATGAAACCATCATTTTTTCTTAGCTTCGGCTCTATTTTTCCATATTGTTTATTTCCATATTTATCTGTAATTACCTGTGTGTTATTGGTGTACCACCTCATAATTGCAGATGGGCCGTAAATAATTTTATTCTCCGAAAACAGTTTTTCGATTTCCGGCGCAATAATTCCGCATACGGAACCCAATTTCCTTATTAAGCGTACCGTTCCGTATTGATTTTGCCGTGTTTCTTCTTGGAGACCGTAAGACTCAAAAAGCAAGCGAAACATGGTGTAGCGATATGTATCCATGGTAATTTTAACAACAACATATTCTTGTATTTTCTCTATACACCATTTCACAATTTCTTCCGGAGGAATAACAGGGCCTTGCACTACTTCATAATCCATAAATTCCGGCTGTCCGTAATTTTTCTCAATTGGAAATTTAATAGAATTTAAAAATGGGGACTCTGCACATATCCACGTATGCTGCATCCAGATGTATTCTCCATCTTTTTCTGTCAATATTCCGGCAGAAGCAAAGTCCCTAACATCCGCATAGTCAATTCCGATAATTGCAAGCTTCCCTTTTGTATCCGGCACTTCTCTCGGTATTTTTCTTTTAATATCGGAATAGCAGCACCGCATAATATTGTCCCAGCTCGCTACTGTCTGCTCCTCATTTCTTGCCGGCAAGTTCATTCGTTTCGTCATGAACTCTGGTCTCTTGCTCGGCAATTCTTTCATTTCCAGATAGTCTGCGTGGATTTGGTTTGCCAAAATCGGCATATATTCCATAGATGGGTTTGCTTTATGCCACGCATCCGGGTTGTCTACTTCTTCTTCTGTATCAATTTTACAGATAAATGGGAAGTACCCTAACGGATTTTCCCCTGTTTCCAATATCTTTCGTAAAAGAACTAAAAGTTCATCTAGCGGACCTTCTCTTACATATCCATTCGTGGTGATAATAAATTCCCTTGGATGCTTTACTTTTCCCAGGGCGGACTCAAATACATTTATCTGCTCATAATTTTCATAAGCGTGGATTTCATTTAATACTAAGCATCCCGGTCTCTTTCCATCTTTTGTACTGGCGTTTGATGTATTGTATTTTAATTCAGATCCGGTAGCAAGGTTTGTGATTAACTCTTTTGTGACTTTGAATTTCCCTTTCATGGACGGAATATCCATGGCATCATAAGCCACTTTAAAAGTATCTTTCACCTGTTGTTCGGAATTTGCCACAATTTCTACGTGATAATTTTTAACTCCATATAGCGGTGTCTGCAAAAAGTTCACCAGTGGAACTATGAAGCCATCTTTTCCGTTTCCTCTCCCCATCATGATGAAAAATTTAGGGAAAATAGGGATATCTTCTTTGTACATAAATGCAAAAGCATATATGAATTTCTGATACGGAAACAGTTTATAATAATGTTTTTCGCAGTATTTTAAGCAGTTTTTATAGGTTTTTTCATCAAAAAAAACATCATTTCGCCTCATTGTAGGCAAAACAATGTTCTCAATTAAAAGCTTTCTTTCCTCGTTTATCCACGCTGGATGTTCTTCTGCATATCTAAGATATTCTGCAATTTCTTTACAAATAATCATTACAGATAATCATCCTCCATAGAGGACTCGCTTAAAGGTTCTTTTAAATTCAAATCATTTAAAATCTTAAGCATGGCGGTAGTGATTTTTGGCAGATTTACTACGGACTCATTGGCTTTTTCCACTTCAATTCCATTTCCGTTAATTGTCTTATAGCGTAGCCCTTTTTTATTTATATCCGTAGTCAATTTCTTTTTCAAGCTCCAGTATGTCATATAGTCATTTACTAAGTCTTCGTAGAATTCTGATGTTTTATTTTGTAATCTTAACTGTTCCAGTAAGGATGTTTTTACTTGTTTCTGCGTCACTTTACCACCCCCTTGTTCTTAAATATACTAACCCTTTTCACGTGCGCGCGGAAATTTCTCCAGAGTCGTGGCCACATCCCCGTTCTCCATTTTTTTATTTTTCACTGAGAATTAGGCCGGGGGGTGTTACCACTTTTCTTCTGTCAATCTTTTCTTTCTTTTCACAAACCTATGTGGATTTCTTCCATGTCTGATGTTATGACACTGTGTACATAAGCTAATTAGGTTCTCGTCCACCAGTGCCAGTTCCGGATGTTCTTTTAATTCTTTTATGTGGTGCACTTCATGTGCTGGTCTTATTATTCTATCTTCTCCATGTAAGGCAATTCCTTTTTTCATTGCTTCTGCAAGTCTCCTTCTACAGTCTTGACATTCATGGAAGTCTCTGCTCAATATCTGCTCCCTCTTGCGTTTCCATTCTGCTGTATTATAGAAGTGCTTTACTTCTTTATCTGTCATATTTCCTCCTACATAATAAAAGCATCCGTTTCCAGATGCTTTCTTGCTGATGTGATTGCCGCAGTCAGCTGGTTTATAATTCTTTCTAGTCAACTCGGCGATACTGGAATTGAACCAGTGACTTGCTGTGTATAAGACAGGTGCTCTACCAACTGCGCTAATCGCCGTTTGGCAGCAAGGACTTGCCGTACTGCTGCCGATGTGCTTAAAAAATATAAAGTTAGGGAGCTGACGGTCTTCGCAAGTCTCTCTATAAGAGCCACCTTGCAGGCGTTACCGTCTGAGCCTGATACAGCAGCAAAGCTATGACACCCTGCTGCCGCTATAATATTTCAAATAAGGAAGATTGTTCTTTGGCTTTTCTGATTTTCACCAATGACATAATATCATGAAAGCAGGTTGATTTTGTCACCAATTTTAAATAAATCTAAATAATGATAGAATAATCGTCTATATGCGTAGAATTCATTTATTCCAATAGGTATTCTTCCCAGTTTCTCATCATACTCAATAAATCTGTACGATAAGTCATTCGTCACGCTTTTAATTATGTACGGGTAAATATCTGCGGATGCAGCTATTGCAGCCTGTTCTATCATTTCACAATCTTTTTGGTATGTTACATTTCGGATTGCTTTTGTTTCTAATGGATTTTCTTTATAATTGCTTTTCGGCATACCATCATAGCTCATAGCTCCAATACCCCTGCTTATCTTTGATTTTTTCTCTTCATATTGCAAGCAAAAGGCTTTCAGTTCTGCATACCGGTTCTTTGATATCCCATAGTCCTCCCATGTCATATCTCTCAATCTTTTCTGCAATGGACTCACCTCCTGTATTTCCTTCCTGTCTCTTTGTCTCTAATTACAAGTACTTCCACCCCTGATTTTCCTGCTGCCAGATTAAGCTTATCAAATACACTCTGTATGTATTTCGGCATCTTATCTGCATTATGTATAGCTTTCTCTGCTGTCGGGTTTCTGTAGCCTTCTTTATTCATTTATTTCTTCCTTTCATAAAATTCTTTTTGTCTGTTTCTGTATAAAACACCGGATTTGTCTTAATTCCTGCTGCTAATAATTTTTCATGTATTTCTTTCACTTCACTCTTAAAAAAATCACACAACGACTTTGTCATTATCTGAGGAGTGTCCATCGCTATATACTTCTGTATTGTCCTATAGTTTCTTAAATCAACCGGTTCTTTTCCCTGAGTTAGTATCCTAATTATCACTGCGGTTGTTTTTCCAAAGCATCTAAAATTCCCATTTTTTATATAGGCTTTCTGCCATGCAAATAATCTGATACCTAACGCTTGTTCAAACAATCTCATCTCTTCTATTTCTTCTGATGTCCAGGATCCTCTGTATCCGTATATTAACATTCTCTCTTTTGCTGAAACTCGACCATCTTTATCAGAGGCATTTATGTCATTACCATCATTCATGTGGGAACGGATAATATTGCTAATTTCAGTCGCCACACCCACAGCACCCAATGCATACAGTACCTTATCTCCAGTTACATACTCTTTTTCAATTTCGCTTATCTCCTCTAAAATCTTCTCTAGTACGTTCATATTATCCTTCCCATCCTTCCCCGTGCAAAATCAATTCCGCTGGAATATACTCTACTTCTGTATCTCCTGTGAAATCTGTCAGCCTTCCTTTGCTGAAATCATAGGCATTGACGCATCCATCATCATGGTGATTGGATACTTTCATAAATAATCTTCTATCCCAGCGGAAAACATCCTCTAATCTGAGATTTTTAAAATCTTTCATTTCATTTCTTGTTTTATCAACTATTTTCATTACTCCACCTCCAACAATTCCGGATTATCAAATACATTACCAATTACCTCAACACAATTTCTTTCGCAAACATAAAATCCAAGATTGCAAGCACAAAAATGTTTTTCTTTTCCCAGTGCGTAGCTGTAATCCAACTGCCAGTCTCCTTTGTTATATGTTACAATCTCAGGATGTTTCTCTTTCCTGTTGCAAATATCATTTTCCCAAATCTTCTGACCGTTCTTGTCGGTAAGCCCTGTGTACTGGCAGAGGGTATTAGGGATAACTTCATGTAGCACAATAATTCTTCCTATCTCCCCTGTAGTCCTAATTTTATTACTAATTGGATGTATGTACGCTTTTTCTCCGCATAAAATCAAATTTCCTTCTACCCACTTTTCACTAAATTCATGCTTCGGATTGTCTTTCTTAGTTGTCTTTGCTTTAAAAAGGATTTCACGCATTTATTCCGCTCTCCTGTCTTTCACTTTTTTATTTTTCAAAAAAGTCATTTAATTCTTTTGTGCACTCTCTGCATAGTTCATAATCGCAATGCGAATATTCATATCCGCTTGGATTTCCGTTTAATATGCTTAATAATCCAATTCTTTTTAATTTAGACGTCCATCCAATGTAATGCA
>OLRL01000854.1_pt1 | contig 15104 bp, 10 predicted proteins | sample 1643201 | NCBI WGS metagenome assembly OLRL01 (sample SAMEA3136649, study PRJEB25190) | human gut metagenome | biome: human gut; feature: human-associated habitat; material: faeces | place: Austria | collected 2013
TCTGCTGGAAGAAATCTTTTACTGTTTTGATCGCAATCTGTGTGTCATGGAGGTTCAGGTCTGCATGATAGGTTGCGGGGATTGTGATTGTATTCATTATCGGCTCCTCCTGATGATTTTTAGGCTTATTGCTCTGTGGGGTATTATAGCAGAAAATGGGTGGAGTGGCAATATAATGAGAGGGGAAGTCTTTTGGGGTATCGTAGAAAAATACTGGGTATTAAATGCCTGGTGTGATATACTGAAAAAAGAATGCTTATGTTTACGATGGAAATATAAATATCCGTTTTGACGGATAGAATGGAGGGAGCTTATGGCAGGTCAAAGATGTCAGGTTTGTGGGGGTAAGGTTGTAAATGGCAGGTGTTCATTATGTGGGATGCCTTACAGAAATGATGAGGTGTTATATCATCTGAATGAGCCCCGGGAGATACATTATAAACATGCTTCCGCCAAAGTGCGGGATATGATGCGGCAGTATGGACAGGATGCTGATCAAACAACACAACATAACGGAAACGTAAACCGGAATACGAACGCGAACCGGAATACAAACATAAACCGGAATACGAATGCAAGCCGCAATACCGATTTGAATCGGAATCTAACCGGAAGCCGGAATACAGGTGCAGCAGCCGGACGTAAGACTGCAGCGGCAGTTAATACCAGGAATAAAACAACGGTGGGCAGAAATCGTGCAGAAGTTTTAGATCAGGGAAAAAAACAGCAAAAAAAAGATCAGAAAAGCAGCGGGGCAGGCTGGATCATATGGTTTATAGTGACACTGGCCATTCTGCTTCCGAAATTATGGGATTTTCTTGCAGACTGGATCGGAACGAATTTGTGAGAATATTTCTGCAGTGAGATCAGGCAGTGCTAAGTGTCTGTATTTTCGTGTATACAGAAATATCCCTTTTCTTTTCTCCTCAGCTGTGTTATACTCATGCCTAGCACAACATATAGATGAAAAACAATATATAGAGGATATAGGTACTATATATAGTATTTTGCATAGCGACTTATATATAGCGCAGGGAGGGATGAGCAATGTTATATGTGATCAAGAAAGACGGGACAAGAGAGGAGTTTAATCCGCAGAAGATCGTGGCTGCCGTGAACAAATCCGCAGAGCGTATTCTTTATACTTTTTCAGACGAGGAGAAGGATTTTATCTGCCGTTTTGCCCAGGAGCATGCGGATTCCCTTGGAAAGAATGAGATCGAGATCCAGGAGATGCACAACATCGTGGAGGGGGCTCTGGAGCGTGTGAATCCGGCAGTTGCCAAGAGCTACCGTGATTATCGGAATTACAAGCTGGATTTTATCCATATGATGGATGATGTCTATACCAAGAGTCAGGCGATCCGTTATATCGGTGATAAAAGTAATGCCAATACAGACAGCGCCCTTGTTGCCACGAAACGAAGCCTGATCTTTAATGAGCTGAACAAGGAACTCTATCGGAAGTTTTTTATGAACCGTAATGAGCTTCAGGCATGTAAGGACGGCTACATTTATATTCATGACCAGTCTGCACGTCTGGATACCATGAATTGCTGTCTGTTCGATGTGGCAGCTGTTTTAAGTGGCGGTTTTGAGATGGGCAATGTCTGGTATAACGAGCCGAAGACTCTGGATACAGCCTTTGATGTTATGGGGGATATCATTCTCAGTACAGCAGCACAGCAGTATGGTGGCTTTACAGTGCCGGAGGTTGATAAGATCCTGGCACCGTATGCAAAGAAGAGCTATGATAAATATATTTCCGAATTTATGAAATACTCGGATGAGAGCTGGAGTGGCCGTGAGGAGAGAGCTATTGAGTATGCTCTTGATAAGGTCCGCAGGGATTATGACCAGGGCTGGCAGGGAATTGAGTATAAGTTGAATACCGTCGGTTCTTCCAGAGGTGATTATCCGTTTGTTACGGTGACACTTGGTCTCGGAACCGAGCAGTTTGAGAAGATGTGTACGATTTCCCTTCTTGAGGTCCATCAGGGAGGACAGGGTAAGGCCGGACACAAGAAACCGGTACTTTTCCCGAAGATCGTATTCCTTTATGACAAAGAGATCCATGGTCCCGGAAAGTGCTGTGAGGATATTTTTGAGGCTGGTGTGGAGTGTTCCTCCAAAACCATGTATCCGGACTGGCTGTCTATGTCCGGCGCAGGCTATATTTCCAGTATGTACAGGAAATACAAGAAGGTCATCAGCCCGATGGGATGCCGTGCTTTCTTAAGTCCGTGGTATGAGCGTGGCGGTATGGAGCCGGCGGATGAGAATGATACGCCTGTTTTTGTGGGACGTTTTAACATTGGTGCGGTAAGCCTTCATCTTCCGATGATCCTTGCAAAGGCCAGAGCGGAGAGCAGAGATTTTTATGAGGTTCTGGATTTCTATCTGGAAATGATCCGTAACCTGCACATTCGCACTTACGAATATCTGGGACAGATGCGTGCATCCACCAACCCGCTTGCATACTGTGAAGGCGGTTTCTACGGCGGACATCTGAAACCGAATGAAAAGATTGGCAAGATCCTGAAGCCTATGACAGCTTCCTTCGGTATCACAGCGTTAAATGAGCTTCAGGAACTTTACAATGGCAAATCCATTGCCGAGGATGGGGCGTTTGCTCTGGAGGTTCTGAAATATATCAATGACAAGGTAAATCAGTACAAGAAGGAAGATGGTTATCTTTATGCGATCTACGGAACACCGGCAGAGAGTCTTTGTGGCCTGCAGGTAGAGCAGTTCCGTAAGATGTATGGAATCATTGAGGGCGTTTCTGACAGACCATATGTGAGCAACAGCTTCCACTGCCATGTAACAGAGGATGTAACTCCAATCGAGAAACAGGATCTGGAGGGACGTTTCTGGGAACTCTGCAATGGAGGTAAGATTCAGTATGTACGTTATCCGATCGGCTACAATAAGGAAGCTATCCGTACACTGATCCGCAGAGCCATGGATCTGGGATATTATGAGGGAGTGAACCTTTCTCTTGCATACTGTGACGATTGTGGTCATGAGGAACTGGAGATGGATGTATGCCCTGTCTGCGGTTCCAGAAACCTGACCAAGATCGACCGTATGAACGGATATCTTTCCTACAGCCGTGTCCATGGAGATACCCGCCTGAATGAGGCGAAGATGGCTGAGATCGCTGAGCGAAAATCTATGTAAATACTGGCTGCCCGATCAACTGTGGAACAGTGATCGGATGTGGGGCCAGACAGTATAAAAAATATCCCGCAGAGCTGCCGGTAAGACCAGCAGCTGTCTGCGGGATATTTTTATGTAAAGTGAAGTTTTATAGTTCACTTTGTATTCTGAGTCTGTAAAATGATCATTTAATGATAGTTCCGGTCTTCTCACGGTAGCCGTCTTTTGCATGGGCCATGTCTGTGATGATGGTACGGCGTCCGGTTCCCTTCTCCACGAAGGAAACACCTGCTTCGATCTTAGGAAGCATGGAGCCTGCCGCAAACTGTTTGCCGGCAATATATTTCTTGGCATCTTCTGTGGAAATAGTATCCAGATAAGATTCGTGATCCGTATTATGGTCAAGGCTTACTTTCTCGACGCTTGTAAGGATCATCAGAGTGTCAGCGTTCAGTTCTTCTGCAAGAAGTCCTGCTGCCAGGTCTTTCTCGATGATGGCGCTGGCACCATTCAGCTGAGTTCCCTGCTCAAGAACCGGGATTCCGCCACCGCCTGCGGCAATGACGATCTGCTCTGCTGCAGAGAGGACCTTTACGGTTTCAATCTCTACGATCTTCTGTGGCTTCGGTGCTGCAAGGATACGTCTGTACTGGCCCTCGCCCACCTTTGTGACAAAGTTTCCTTTTTCTTCTTCAGCTTCGGCCTCTTCTGCGTTAAGAACACGTCCAATGATCTTCTCCGGCTCTGCAAATGCTTCATCGTATGGATCGATGACAACCTGTGTCAGAACTGTGCTGACCGGTTTGTAGATCCCTCTGGAGATAAGCTCAGCACGGATGGCGTTCTGAAGGTCATAGCCGATATAACCCTGGCTCATGGCGGAACATACGGACATTGGTGCAAATGTATAATCAGGATGTGCCTTACCGAATTCATTCATTGCGGTGTGGATCATCCCTACCTGCGGACCGTTGCTGTGGGAGATCACTACGCGGGTTCCCTCCTCTACCAGATCTGCGATTACCTTCGCTGCGAGTTTTGTAGCTGTTTTTTGCTCTGGAAGTGTGGTGCCAAGTGCCCGGTGGCCTAATGCAACTACTACGGTTTTTTCGCTCATAGGAAATACCTCGTTTCTCTTAAAAATTGGAATGAAATCAGTTACTGTATTCAGTAACGAGTACATCGAAAACGATGCACGAGTATTATATTTTATTATAAAAGACCTATGTGGGAAATGCAATAGAAAATCGAGTGTTTTCCGAGACAGGAAAAACCGCCTGATCCAGTCAGACGGTTTGATTCCTACTATTTTTTGAGGGGGGAGATAGAGAGTGGTTTTTCATCTATCCAACACCTATTATATAGAGAAAATATGTTTAAAATATGTCGTTAATCTAAAAGAAATGGAAAATTTATAAAGAAAGTTTAAACAAACTTTATAATTTTTATATCCGGTTGCGCATGGTCTGAAAATGTGATACATTGAAAAAGTCTTGATCCTGCATTCTGCGGGATCTGTTCACGCATCGTTTCGATGCAGAAATCCATTTTATTTTATCGAAAAAAATATTGATCATGCACCATTTGCCGGGGAGGGATGCCTTTGTCTGTGGAAAAGTAAGTTTCTGTAAAAAAAACATGTGTATAAGAAATGCCAGATCAGGCAGAAATGAGGAAGAGCCATGAAAAACAGAATATGGAAACAGATGAAGAAAGTCGGAATTGTGACAGTGCTGGCAGGAGCCATGCTGGGAGGAACAATAGAACCGGAGCTGACTCTGGGAGCAGATTTTTTGCCGGGCCAGGCACCGTTTATCGATCAGAGTGTGTTCTGGAAAGACATAGAATCCGGACAGGCGGAGCTTGGAATCCGGATTCGCGGCTTGAATGAATGGCTGTCCGGGAGAAGGTTTTCGGAGGATAAGGAGAAAAATGAGAAGTGGGACGATGAACTTCAGAAGATTGAAGATCCATCGGTGGAGCAGGAAGAAGAGATAGAGCAGGAGCTGCCGGAAGATGATTGGCAGCAGGAAAAGGAGCCAGAGCAGGAGCTGCCGGAGGATGACTTGCAGCAGGAAGAGAAGGCAGAACAGGAATTGCCGGTGGATAAGGTTGTGGAAGGAATCGGAATAGAAATGGAGGAAGCATATGAGCACGTGGAGCAGCTGGCATCCGGGGAAACAGTACAGCCGGAGGATGAAGAGCAGGAGAAAACGGGTCCGCTCACACCGGAAGGAACGTCGACCGGAGGGGAAAATGTAGGGAATGAAGAGGAAGGTGAGTCTGAGGAGACGCAAAAGCTGACGCTGGTCACGTATATTTCGGAGTATTTTGTTCCGGAAACGGATTCTGTCCCGAAAAATATGGCTGCACAGCAGATTTCTGTAAGGAGCCAGAGCGGTGAAGCTACAGAGATCACAAAGCTGGAAAGCGTGCTGAACGTGGAGAAGAACGGGCAGGATGAGATTTTTTTCCGTATCCCGCTGATCCTGCGGCAGGAATACCGTTTTCCGGCAGAGAAAAGCAGTTATCCTGTGACTCAGGAGGAACCGCTTCAGAAGGACTGTACCGGTGCGGGAACCTTTCTCATGACAGAAGAAAACGGGGAAGAGCTGGTGATCGCAGAGGGAATCTCGCCTATGCTGGACGTGGAGGCTGCTGAGGCTGATATGGAATTGTCGGTAATTGCACAGAATGAAAAAATGAAAGCAGGGCAGACCATCCGTTATCAGGTGGAGATAGCCAATACCGGAAAGCTGGATCTTGCAGATATCCGTCTGACCAGCAGCTTTTCCTGCCCTAAGATCCGGCAGCTGTGGGAAGATGCAGAAGGCCTTCTAACAGAAGGGGCTGTGGCGGAATTTGCAGAATTAAAAGCCGGAGAGAGCAGGAGCTTTTATGTACAGGCGCCGCTTCTGGATGAACAGGAAAAAGATCTGGAGCACCAGGTGGAAGCAGAGGCCAGGGTGAAGGACAGAGTGGATGAAGTGATCCGGAAGAACGCCTCCACTATAAATGGTCTGGAGGCACTGAAGGCGGATCTTTCTGTAAAGAAAACTGCAGACAAAGAAACCGCTGCACCGGGTGAGACTGTGACCTATCAGATCTGTATCGTGAATACCGGTGAAAAAACGCTTCATTCGGTTGTGGGAACGGAGCGCTTTCAGGCAGCAGGGATCCATGCACAGTTTCTGGAGCAGGAAGGTGTAACGCTCAACAGCAGCCGTACAAAGGCAATGATCCAACAGATCCCGCCGGGAGAGGCAGTTTCTCTTCAGGCTGTGGTGAAGATCCCGGGAAAAACAGCGGATCAGAAGCTTTTTAACCAGGTGACGGTCACAAGCCAGGAAACCGGAGAGCGATTGATGGAGGCCTCCGCTTCTGTCATGGTAAAAGGAGAGGTGGCTATTACGCCGGAAGAAGGGCTGCCTTTGCAGGGAGATGACCAGGGTCCGGCTTCCGGTCAGATACAGATGGCAAGAACTGCGTCCACACATCCGAAGACCGGAGATGATACCAGGAGGGATTTGTGGACGCTTCTGGCAGTGACAGCTTTGGTGACTGTGCTGGGCGGCATCTGGCTCCGGAAAAAATATGCGGATATTTATGGAAAAAGCTGATGTTACTGAGAACGGAGTGAACAGTAACAAGCTGATATTTTACAAGGCGGCCGTACCTCAAAGAAACGTTGAAAACAGGGGGGAGGTGTGCTATTCTATATGGTATGTACAGAAAATAAGAACAGTATATTTCCCGCCTCCGGTGTGCTGCCGTCAGACCGGAAAAAGGGAAGATGGAGGAGAAAAATGAATCTTTTATCCTTATTGGAACATCTTGAATACAAATGCCTTCAGGGAAGTACAGAGCAGGAGGTTTCTTCTGTTGTATATGATTCCCGCAAAGTAGAAGAAGGGAGCCTTTTTATCTGCATCAGAGGTGCGGTCGTGGATGGACATAAATTTATACCTGATGTTGTGGCAAAGGGTGCGAAGACACTCATCGTGGAAGAAGCGGTGGAGGCACCGGAGGATGTGACAGTGATCCAGGTAGAGGATACCCGTTACGCCATGGCCTTTATTTCAGCAGCATGGTTCGGACATCCGGCAGAAAAGCTCAAAACCATCGGTATCACCGGAACCAAAGGAAAAACAACTACAACCTATATGGTGAAATCGATCCTTGAGAATGCCGGATATAAGGTTGGTCTGATCGGAACCATCGAGGCTGTTATCGGGGAGAAGCATATCCCGGCAGCCAACACGACACCGGAATCCTATATGGTACAGAAATATTTTCATGATATGGTAGAAGCAGGCTGCGATGCGGTCGTTATGGAGGTTTCCTCACAGGGACTGATGCTTCACAGGACACAGGGATTTGTGTTTGATTTTGGAATTTTCACAAATATTGAACCAGATCATATCGGACCGAATGAGCACAAGGACTTTGATGATTATCTGCACTGCAAATCCATGCTTCTCAAACAGTGTAAGGTTGGTATCGTAAATCGTGACGATGAACACTTTGACCGCATTATCGAAGGCCACACCTGTAAACTTGAAACCTATGGATTTTCCGAAAAAGCAGATCTCCGTGCAGAGGACGCCAGACTCGTTGGAAGAAAGGGCTATCTGGGAATTTCCTATCATGTTAAGGGACTTATGGATTTTCCTGTGGAGATCGATATTCCAGGTAAGTTCAGCATTTACAATTCTCTGACTGCCATTGCCATCTGCCGCCATTTTAAGGTATCCGAGGAGAATATCATCAAAGCTCTGAAGGTGGCCAGGGTCAAAGGTCGTATTGAGATGATCAAGGTATCTGACGAATTCACACTGATGATCGATTACGCACATAATGCCATGGCGCTGGAGAGCCTTCTCGGAACACTGAAGGAATATGATCCGCACAGACTGGTATGCCTGTTTGGCTGTGGCGGAAACCGTTCCAAGCTGCGCCGTTATGAGATGGGTGAGGTTTCAGGAAAGATGGCAGATCTGACCATCATTACTTCAGATAATCCGCGAGATGAGGATCCACAGGCCATCATCGATGATATCAAGATCGGAATGGCAAAAACAGATGGAAAATATGTAGAGATCCCGGATCGTAAAGAGGCGATCGCCTACGCGATCCATCACGGTGAGCCGGGAGATATCATCGTCCTTGCCGGAAAGGGCCATGAGGATTATCAGGAGATCAAGGGTAAGAAATATCCCATGGATGAGCGTGTACTGATCCGGGAGATCCTGGAAGAAGATCAGAAAGCGTAAATGGATGATCTATGCAGATGTGATCATTGATATTTCTCATGAAAAGCTGGACCGGGATTTTCAGTATCGTGTACCTGAGGAGCTGGTGCAGGCAATAAAACCCGGAGTTGTGGTCACAGTGCCCTTCGGAAAGGGAAATACCCTTCGGAAAGGCTATGTGACCGGGATCTCCGGAACGGCAAAATATGATGCGTCAAAGCTCAAGGAGATCCGGGGAGTGTCCACAGACAGTGAGACAACAGAATCCCGGCTGATCGCACTTGCGGCCTGGATGAAGGAGACCTATGGCTCCACCATGATCCAGGCACTGAAAACAGTTCTGCCTGTAAAAGACAAGGTCCGTGCAAAAGAGAAAAGACTGATCCTTTTTACAGGGAAAAAGGAAGAGGGGCAGGCACTTCTTGGCAAGCTGGAAGGCAGCCGCTTTAAAGCACGTGAGCGGTTCCTTCGGGCAATCCTGGAGGCCGGGAGCCTGGATTATACCTATGCCTCCAAAGAGCTTGGAGCCGGCATTTCCGTTCTTGATTTTTTTGAGAAAAAAGGTCTGATAACTATTGAAAGTCAGGAAATGTATCGTATTCCCGATGGGTTCGGCCTGGTGAAGGAGAACATGGAGCTGAGTCTGAACCAGGAACAGCTTTTGGCGGCAGAGCAGATCTTTCGGGAATGGCAGGAGCCGGACCCAAGGCCTGCACTTCTTTTCGGAGTGACCGGAAGCGGAAAGACCCAGGTTTATATGCGCCTGATCCAGAAGGTACTGGAGGAGGGAAAACAGGCGATCGTGCTGATCCCTGAGATCGCGCTTACTTATCAGACAGTCAGGCGCTTTTATGCCATGTTCGGAGATAAGGTTTCGGTTCTGAACTCCAGACTTTCCCAGGGAGAACGTTATGATCAGTTCAAAAGAGCAAAACGTGGTGAGATCCAGGTGATGGTAGGACCCAGATCCGCACTGTTCACACCGTTTTCAGATCTGGGACTGATCGTTATCGACGAAGAGCATGAACCCACCTACAAAAGTGAGAATACGCCAAGGTACCATGCACGTGAGACTGCCATTGAGAGGGCACGAATGGAACATGCCCGTGTGGTCATGGGATCAGCCACTCCGTCATTGGAAGCCTACAGTCATGCCTGTGACGGAGAATATCTTCTGGTAAAGTTAAACGCACGTTATGAGGAAAGGCCTCTTCCACAGGTATCAATCGTGGATCTTCGGGAAGAATTAAAGAAAGGAAACCGCTCGGTACTGAGTCTGGAGCTGAAGAGGGATCTGGAGCAGGTCCTTGAAAGAAGAGAACAGGCCATGCTGTTTCTGAACCGGAGAGGATATGCGGGCTTTGTTTCCTGCAGAGCCTGCGGTCACGTTATGAAATGTCCCCACTGTGATGTATCTCTAAGTGAACACAATGGCAATCGTCTGATCTGTCATTATTGCGGCTATGAGACTGTGAAACCGGAAATCTGTCCGTCCTGTGGTTCACCGCACATTGGTGGATTTAAGGCAGGAACCCAGCAGATCGAGAAGGTCATTGAAAAAGACTTCCCGAAAGCCAGGGTACTTCGAATGGATTTTGATACTACAAGGACCAAGGACAGCTATGAGAAGATCCTGGCTTCTTTTGCAAAGCATGAGGCAGATATTCTGGTGGGGACCCAGATGATCGTCAAGGGACATGATTTTCCGAATGTGACTCTGGTAGGAGTGATTGCAGCAGATCTTTCGCTGAATATGGATGACTATCACTGCGGGGAGCGTACATTCCAGCTTCTGACTCAGGCAGTTGGACGTTCCGGCAGAGGGAATCGGCCGGGGCAGGCGGTGATCCAGACATATCAGCCGGAGCATTACAGTATCCAGGCTGCGGCTATTCAGGATTATAAGAAATTTTATAAAGAAGAAATGGGGTATCGGATGCTTCTGGACTATCCGCCGGCAGCCCATATGATGACTGTTTTTGGCGCCTGCCAGGATGAAGAACTTCTGAAAAATGCCATGTATTATATAGAAGTTTTTATCCGCAGGGTAAGTCCGAAGGAAGAGCTTCACATGATCGGACCTGCAGCTGCATCGGTAGGTAAGGTAAAGGATGTTTATCGTCAGGTGATCCATTTGAAGCACAGGGATATCTGCTTTCTCACAGCAGTCAGAGAGAAGCTGGAGAAATATATAGAGATAAATTCCGGATTCCGGAAAATATACATTCAATTTGATATGAATTAAAGGAGAAGAAAAATGGCACTTAGAACAATCCGTGTACAGGGGGATTCTGTACTGACAAAAAAATCCCGGACAGTAGACAAAATGACACCGAGGATCGGGGAACTGATCACAGATATGCTGGATACCATGTATGATGCAATGGGTGTTGGCCTCGCTGCACCACAGGTAGGAATCCTGAAACGTATCGTTGTCATCGATGTAGGTGAGGGCCCGATCGTGCTGATCAATCCGGAGATCCTTGAGACAAGCGGCGAGCAGACCGGTGACGAGGGATGCCTGAGCGTTCCGGGAATGGCAGGACAGGTAACACGTCCGAACTATGTGAAGGTAAAAGCACTTGATGTAAATATGAACGAACAGATCTACGAGGGAGAGGGCCTTCTGGCAAGAGCATTCTGTCATGAGATTGACCATCTGGATGGAAAAATGTATACAGAACTTGTGGAGGGAGAACTTCACAAGGTAACTTATGATGAAGAAGACTAAAGGCGGGATACTATGAAGATTGTTTATATGGGAACTCCGGACTTTGCGGTGGCGCCTCTTGCAGCACTGGCAGAGAACGGATATGAAGTGGAGGCTGTGATCACACAGCCGGACAAACCGAAGGGCAGAGGCAAAACTATGATGCCTACTCCTGTAAAAGAAGAAGCACTGAAACACGGGATCCCGGTACTGCAGCCGGTGAAGGTAAGAGATCCTGAATTTGTGGAAGAACTGAAAAATCTTGCACCGGACATCATCATTGTTGCAGCATTCGGGCAGATCATTCCAAAGAGCATCCTGGATATGCCGAGATTCGGATGTATCAATATCCATGCGTCTCTGCTTCCTAAATATCGTGGAGCTGCACCAATCCAGCAGGCGGTGATCGACGGTGAAAAAGAATCCGGCGTTACCATTATGCAGATGGGAACCGGTCTGGATACCGGTGATATGATTTCCAGGATCGTGGTTCCGCTTGCCAAAGATGAGACAGGTGGAAGCTTGTTTGATAAGCTCGCACAGGCAGGTGCAGAGCTTCTGGTACAGACTTTACCGTCCATTTTTGACGGAACTGCAACCCGCGAGAAACAGCCGGAGGAGAGTCCAACACCATATGCTGCCATGATCTCCAAAAAAATGGGGCTTCTGGATTTCAGCAAAAATGCGGAAGAACTGGAGCGTCTGGTAAGAGGCCTTGATCCATGGCCAAGCGCTTTTACCTTTATCAATGGAAAAACATTGAAGGTCTGGAAGAGCTCTGTTCTGGAAAAACAGGCACAGGAAGCACCGGGAACTGTGATAGCCGCTGACAAAGGAGGAATCCAGGTAGCATGCGGCCAGAAGGTACTCGTGCTCCATGAAGTGCAGCTGGAAGGCAAAAAACGCATGGAAGCGGATGCGTTCCTTCGGGGATATCAGTTGAAACCAGGAGACATGTTCAGAGATTCCAGGGAGTGATGAGTTATGTACGGATATGGTTATTACGGATGGGGAATGGACCCCACGATTCTTTTGCTCGTGATCGGAATGCTTCTTTCTCTTGCGGCATCCGCGAAGCTGCGCAGTACCTTTGCAGTCTATAAAAAGGTCCGGAGTCATTCAGGTATCACCGGTGCGGAAGCTGCACAGAGGATCCTGAGAGCGGCTGGGATCACAGACGTACAGGTGGTTCCAATCCGCGGAAGTCTTACGGATCACTATGATCCGAGAACGAAAACGGTTTCCCTTTCAGAAGATATTTATGGAAGAAATTCTCTGGCGGCTGTGGGGGTGGCAGCACATGAATGTGGCCATGCGATCCAGGATGCGATCAATTATGCACCACTGAATATCCGTTCAGCCATTGTACCTGCCGCAAATATTGGTTCCCAGCTTTCATGGCCGCTGTTTATCGCAGGACTGATCTTTTCCATTGATCCGCTGGTAACTCTGGGAATTGTTTTGTTTTCACTGGCAGTACTGTTTCAGCTGGTGACACTTCCGGTTGAGATCAATGCGTCTTCCAGAGCGCTTAAAATGCTGGAAAGTACAGGTATCTTAGGTGCAGATGAAAAAAAGGGTGCAAGAAAAGTACTTACAGCGGCAGCGCTTACCTATGTAGCAGCTCTGGCGGCATCTATTCTGCAGCTTCTGAGACTGATTATCCTTGCAGGAGGTAGAGATCGTGATTAGCAGCGGAGTAAATACCAGAGAACTGATCCTTGAGATCCTATTACAGATCGAGGAGGAGGGTGAGCACAGCCATATTGCGATCCGGAATGCGCTTTCCAAATATCAGTTTCTTCCGAAACAGGAACGTAGCTTTATTACAAGAGTATGTGAGGGAACCCTGGAATACAGGATCTATATTGATTATGTCATCGATTCTTTTTCCAAGGTTTCTGTAAACAAGATGAAACCGCAGATCCGTGAGATCCTGAGAAGTGCGGTATATCAGCTGAAATTTATGGACAGTGTTCCGGACAGTGCAGTATGCAATGAAGCGGTAAAGCTGGCACAGCGAAGAGGCTTTTATAATCTAAAGCCCTTTGTCAACGGGGTGCTCCGTACGATCGCAAGAGAGATCGGTGATCTGGAGCTTCCTTCCAGGGAAGAAAACGAAGTCCGTTATCTTTCTGTGAAATATTCCATGCCGGAATATCTGGTAGAAAAATGGAAAGCAGCCTACGGAGTGAAGACTACGGAGAAGATCCTGGAGGATTTTCTGACAGAAAGACCGATCACAGTACGGTGCCGTACTCATAAGGCGTCTCTGAGAGAAATCGTCACCAGTTTGAAGTCTCAGGGAGTGACAGTGGAACAGGCTCCTTATCTTCCCTATGCACTGAAGATTTCCGATTACAATCATATTTTGACACTTGAGACCTTCCTTCAGGGAAAGATCCTGGTGCAGGATGTAAGCTCTATGCTTGTAGCGGAAGCTGCAAGTCCGAAAAAAGGTGACCATATCATCGACATGTGCGCTGCACCAGGTGGAAAAAGCATCCATGCGGCAGACAAAATGGGGGATTATGGAAATGTGGATGCCAGAGATGTAAGTCAGTATAAGGCAGATCTTATCAAAGAAAACATCCACAGGACCGGAGTGATCAATGTGGAAGCCAGAGTTCAGGATGCAACGGTATATGATCCGGATTCCGAACAGGCTGCGGATATTGTGATCGCGGATGTACCGTGCTCCGGTTATGGAGTTATCGGCAAGAAACCGGAAATCAAATACCGGGCAACTCCGCAGAAACAGGAAGAGATCGTAATGCTCCAGAGAATGATCCTGGATAAGGCTGCAAAGTATGTGAAACCGGATGGAACGCTGATCTTCAGCACATGTACCATTGCCCGGGAAGAAAACGAAGAAAATGTATTATGGTTTTTAAAGAATTATCCGTACCGGCTGGAAAGCCTGGATCCGTATATTCCGGAGGAACTGCACTGTAAATCCACGAAGCTTGGCTATCTGCAGCTTCTGCCGGGAATACATAAGACAGATGGATTCTTTATTGCCAGATTCAGAAGGAAATAACAGAAAATGACAGATGTAAAATCCATGACCATGGAGGAATTGAAGGAATTCATGACAAAGATCGGTGAAAAGCCTTTCCGGGCGAAACAGATCTATGCATGGCTTCACCAGCAGCTGGTTACCTCCTGGGATGAAATGACAAATCTTTCCAAAAGCCTCAGGGAAAAGCTTTCGGCTTATCCGATCACAGCACTGACCCAGGCAGATGTAAGGATCTCAAAAATTGACGGAACCAGAAAATATCTGTTCCAGCTGGAAGATGGAAATGTGATCGAGAGTGTTCTCATGCGGTATCACCACGGAAATTCTGTGTGCATTTCTTCTCAGGTGGGCTGCCGTATGGGATGCAGATTTTGTGCATCTACCATCGGAGGACTGACCAGATGCCTGAAACCGTCCGAGATGCTGGATCAGATTTACCGTATCCAGGCAGATACCGGTGAACGTGTGGCCAATGTAGTTGTGATGGGAACCGGTGAGCCGATGGATAATTATGACAATCTTGTCCGTTTTGTCCGGATCCTTACCGACGAAAACGGTCTTGGGATCAGTCAGAGAAATGTGACGGTTTCTACCTGTGGGATTGTGCCGAAGATGTATGATCTGGCTGAAGAAAAGCTTCAGATCACTCTGGCACTTTCCCTTCATGCTCCAAATGATGAAAAACGACAGGAACTGATGCCGATCGCGAATAAGTATTCCATGGATGAGGTTCTGGATGCCTGCAGAAATTATTTTGACAAAACAGGCCGAAGGATCACCTTTGAGTACAGTCTTGTAGCTGGAGTCAACGACAGTGAAGAAGATGCGAGACAGCTGGCAGGCCGTATAAAAGGCATCAATTGCCATGTAAATCTGATTCCGGTCAATCCCATCAAGGAACGCTCCTATGTGAGGTCTACTCGACAGGCTGTGGAGAATTTCAAAATAAAACTTGAAA
>OLRL01000859.1_pt1 | contig 14929 bp, 17 predicted proteins | sample 1643201 | NCBI WGS metagenome assembly OLRL01 (sample SAMEA3136649, study PRJEB25190) | human gut metagenome | biome: human gut; feature: human-associated habitat; material: faeces | place: Austria | collected 2013
CCGAAAGAAGCCCTGTAATAATCGCATCCGCAACAATGCCTTGTGCTGTAACTGCTGTCGTCCAGTCCCAATCTCTACCGTCTGCTGTCCTTCTGGTCGCAAGCTGCAGTCCCTGGGTTCCCCAGGTCATGCATCCATAAAGAGGGCTGTCCGGATCCAGATCCTCAACAGTAAACGCCCTGCCTTTTACTTTCTGAGCCACGGTAGACTGCAGTTTCAGCTGTGTGTAGATTCCGTTCAGGATACCCTGTACCTTTTCTGCCATGATGGTTCCGTCAGGGTTGATAATGGATTCAACCTTGCCCGTACTGGATGTTACTCTGTCAAAATAATCGTTTTTAAAATCCCCCAGCTCAACGGATGTCACTCTTTTCTGGATACAATCGTATTCCAAAGCTATTACTCTGGCGTCTGTTACGATTCCAAGCTTACTGTGCTTGCAGTGGATTGTATCACCCAGAGAAACAGATTCCAGTACCTTATAGTCTTTGTACTGGTCTGTATCCTGCAGAAGAATCATATCAGCAGATATGGAAACCTTTGGCTTGTCAATTCCTGTAGTAAACTGATCCCTGCATTTTTGGATAAGGGCATTATCTAGCTCCGCCTGTGTGTCACAGATCACAACTCCGTTTTTCTCATCGTCTTCCTGGGCGTCTTCCCGCATCTTGACATCGGAAAATGTAATGGTATCTGCTTTAACGGTTGGATAATTGCCGATAAGCGTACTGTCCACATATCCATTGTTGGACATCTTATATCCGTTGTAAGCCTTCGGATAGATTCTTGTAACTACATCCGACATGTCAATTTCTTCTATCAAACCGTCTGCTTTAATGTTCTTTCCATAAAGCAGTTCTACTCCATAATCACCGCCGACGCGCTCATTGATGATTACGTTGTAGTTGTCATACAGGATTTCTCCACCCCATCGGCTTACAAAAGAATTGCCATCACCCCCATTAATTGCGCTGATCAGATTTGTGTACTGGTAATACGCTGTGGTTGCTCTTGTAATATTAGATTCTGCTGTATACTTTTTGTTCGTAGCACACATAATATCAAGAGCCTGCTGCCCGTTCTTACCAGTTGGTCGGACGTCAGTCAGAAAACAGTCGTCTTTGGCATCCAGAAATATCGGTTCCGCTTTTACCTCTACGCCATTATCTGATTTTTCTATTTTTCGGATACGGAACATCTGATCACCGTTGAAGGACGGTACTTTTATTACTGCCTCCTCTCCGATAAATTTCCATGTTTTTCTATCATCAATGGGATGTTCCAATTCAAGCGTCCATGCCCCGTTTAGCTCGGCATTAACAACAGCCGAAGATGGAAATATTGGAGAATCTCCATTTTTAGAAAAATCCGTATTCTTTTTCTTGTAAATCTGAATCATAACAATATCCTCCATCTTGGTACGATACTCACTATAAATCCGGAAGAAAATGTAATTGTATTATCACCAGGCTGCAAGAAAAGTTCTTCGTAATCTCCTGTTAGTGCCGTATTCTGGATAGTACCATCTTCTCTGTATGCCATCATCAATTCTGTGTCGATAGTAAGATTCTGACCGACATTTGCAGTTACTTTTTTTCCGTTTACTGTGAGAGTTAACACTCCCTCTCCCGATATTTTGTATAGTGGTGAGCAGACCGAATGTAAATTCTTCAATTTTGCCCCGGAAACCACTGTTTGTGCTTTCTCGCCAGATTTCAGATAGATACCCGGTTCACAGGTAAATTCTGCCGTCAGATTTCCATAGATGCCATATTTTCTCAAGGCATCGTCAATCTCCACTTTTTTTACCTTAAAGAAATAATCCGGCATATCAGAATATGATACAGTTTTTGTAGCTTTCAGCCATTCTGTAAGCATGATTCTTTCCGTCTCAGACAGTTCACGAGATTTAGACACATATTCCATTTTGTTTGAAATTATCGTATCTGTATAAATTCCTGTCTTTTTTGTCAAGGTGCCTTTCTTTCCTGCAACAGAAATATTTTCTATTTCCTCTCTCCCGTACTCGATCGAGGGATACGCAAGGAACCGAAGTCCCTTACTGGCAGATGTCCCGTTGCCATTATCAAAACCGTATTCTCTCTGCATCAATTTCCCCTCGCTCTCTGCTTGTCTTTTTGGTCATTTCCGACCTTTTTAATTACAGCTTTTGTGGTTTTTTTCACCAGTGGAGTTCCGTCCACCTCGAACGTGTTGTTGATCACAATCGGCGTTCCGTCGTTGTCATTCCCGGCTCCATCCGTTATATCGTTATTTCCAAACCATATATTGGCGTTATCATTTTCTTTTGCATCTACCGCAGATGATACTTTTCCGACCGCTTCTTTCATGCTTTCTTTCATATCATCGACCGGGATGTTTTCCTCAAATCCTATTCCTGTACCAAGAGCCATCATCTTACCGACTTCGTTCTTCATCCTCTTTGACGGAGATGCGATGCCAAGCCAGCCTTTGACTGTATCTACTGCATTTCTTGCCGCATTGACAGCTGCATTTACGAGGTTTCCAGCAGCATTCATGACACCGTTTTTGATGCCCTCGATAATGTTCCAGCCAATCGCTCCCCAGTCTTTATCCAGGAAGGCACTTCCAATATCTGACAGCATTCCCGGAATGGCTGCGATAATATCTGGTACAGCGCTTATGATTCCACTTAACAGCTCTCCGATAATCTCTATACCGGCCTGCAAGATTTCCGGAAGATTTGAAGCAATAGTTGCAAGAAAATCAGCCAGTGTTTTTGCAATCTGCGCTATGATCTTAGGGGCATTCTGGATAAGGCCCTGAAGCAGAGACAAGATCATATTCTTGCCGCTTTCGAGAATCTTCGGCAGCATTTTGATGATAATGTCTACATATTCGGTGAGCATCCTTCCTGCTTGCTCGATAATCTTAGGCGCAGCCTGTAAAAGTCCGTTCAGGAGACTAACAAGCATCTTCAATCCGGAATCAATCAGTTTGGGCAGATATTCTATAATTTTGCCTTTATACTGCGACAGCATGTCGGCTCCTTGAGCCAATAAATGTGGGATTCCCTGTGTAATTCCGATTATTATGTTCTGTAAGAGCTGTGCCCCGACTTCCAAAAATTGAGGGAAGTTCTCAATCAGATACCCAGCCAGCGTTTGGATAATCATCAACGCCGTATTGATTACTCCAGGAAGTGCTGCCAATATTCCATTTAAGATAGACATTAGGATATTGGCACCGGAATCCAACATTTCCTGTAAATTTTCTGGCGACAGCTGCTCTGCAAAACTTTCCTTGATCAGACGTACTGTTTCTGGTATCGTCTCGATCAACCGTGGGATAATCTCAGCAAGACCATTCAGGATATTTCGGCCGGCTGTTACCATTGCATCTGCCAACTCTGCCGGAGATCCTGAACCATTCAGAAAATTATCGAAAGCAGCTTTTGCCGAATCAATAGAACCGGAAATTGTAGAGGATGCTTCCTTGGCAGTCGTACCAGTAATTCCTAATTCACCTTGAATCACATGGATTGCATTATAAACATCAGATAAATTACTGATGTCATATTTAACACCGCTTATCTTTTCAGCGTCTTCCAAAAGGCGCTGCATTTCCTCTTTCGTGCCGCCATAACCAAGTTTCAAGTTGTCCAGCATGGTATAGTTCTGCTTCGCAAACCCCTGATAGGCATTCTGGATCAACTCCATACTGGTTCCCATCTTATTTGCATTGTCAGACATATCTACCATAGCCATGTCTGCAATATCGGCGGCTTTCGCTGTGTCTCCTGCCACACTCTGCAACAAGGATGCTGAAAAGCTTGTTACGCTCTCCATATAGGCATTTGCAGACATTCCGGCTGTTTTATATGCCTTGTTCGCATTATCTATAACCGTCTGAGCGTTTTCCTTGAACAGGGTTTCAACTCCACCAAGATTCTGTTCTAAGCTGGCCTTGGAATCCAGCGCCGATTTTGCCAGGGCTCCGAAACCTGCGGTAACACCTGCGACTGCACCACCCAGAACAGCAAGTCCTGTTTTGGCAATGCTTCCAATTTTACCAACTCCGGCACTAAAGCCTTTTTCGTTTATTTCTGTATCAAATTTCAACGAGCCATCGTAACCCATACTATCCCTTCCTTTCTGGATAGCACAGGCTCAGTGGCTCAGCGTGCTTATATCTTTATTTCAAATTCATGATTACATTTTTTGCATTTTAAAAATACCCCTGTGCAGGAAGCCGTATTATCATAAATAGCAGCATTCTTCCCACACATAGGGCATTTATACCACTTTCTTTGTATTGGTGGCTTTTTAATGCCACTATACGAAAGCGTTTCCAATTTCCTCATCAGACAGCAACTCCTGTTCTGGTATTGTAATTCTTCTTCGGATTCGCATGATCCGGCTCACTTCTTTCCTGTCTTTGATCTGTCGCACATCAACTGTCCGATAATAGATTCGTTCCTTAATCTGCCTGTTTTCAGCGATTCCATCAAGCAGCATTTTAAATTTCCACCAATGCATGTATTCAATGTCCAGGAGATCAATTCCGTAGTCCTGCCAAAAAGCTGATATGATACATGGTGCATCATATTCGTAATAAATAGCTTTCTTTTTTTGGCCGTTCTGATCAGGTTTGCTTTCCTCTGGAACGGGAAAATTCAGTTCCGACATTGTAAGAAACTGGACAATTCCGTCAATGACCGCATCTACATCCTGTTTACTGTGCATTTTGGGAATCCCTTCCAGAAACATTTCCATCAGGAATTCTGCTTTCAGGTCAGCTGGAATATCAGAGGCGATCATATCGGAAAAGCGAATCCATTCACGAAAATCTGTGATCACCTTATATGGGGTTCCGTTTACATTAATATAATCCGGCAATTTTTCATAAAAGATATTCATCGTCTTGCCCGACGCTGTGCTCGGTTTGGCTTGTATTTATTTGCAAGCTTTGTTCGACGCTCGTTCATCGACCTAACCTGCTCCGCACAAATTCCTATAAATTCGCTGTATACCTGCTCTGTCTTGGACATATTGAATTTGCCGTCAAATAATTTTGTGGATGTTCCCTCCCCGAAAATATTGTCAAAAAGACGATTAAACATCTCACAATATGCTTTTGTGATTTCAGAGGCTCTTCCAATCTTCTGCAGTTCTTTCTCATCCTGCTCCAACCGGTCAAAAGCTTTCTCATATTTGACCTGAAAGTCATAATCTTCCATGTCAATATCCAGTTCCACATCATTAATTTTGCAAAGGCTCATTGGCTCATCTCCTTATTCTTTAACCGGCATCGTAAGCCGTATTTGCGTAAGTTGCTTTTTTAAAGTTTCCATCAGAAAAAGTAACGCTGCCTTCCTCGATTTCAGACACCGCCTTGAAGGATCCAGTGTAAATAAGGGCATCGTTTCCGTCTCCGTCTGTATCTGGAACTACAGAATAGGTTCTTTTTGTGGCATAATACTTCTCTCCTGTACTGGATTTTTTAAATAAATCCACAATAACGATATCTACATGAGTATCGTTGCCGACTTTCTCGCCATCGTGGATAGCTGCGATCTTTTCATGCACTGGATTGCCACTGTAGCGATCAAAGGAATAGCCGATTGACGGGGCATATCCTACTACATCGGATGTCTCTGTATCCATATCCACATACTGGCGGCTGTACTCTTTGGGATTTTTAGAATTTGACATTTCCGTAAATCCGGTCATTCGTTCAAAGCTTGCTGGTCCGCCTGTATTGGCAGTATCCATATACGCAACACGCTTTGACCTTTTTACTAATACTTCTTTTACTTCTGGCATGTTAGACCTCCTGTCTATAAACTAAGCGGCACTCTATGCGATATCGTGCTTTTTCCTCATCCACATCGTATAGATAACCACTGTTCAATGTTTCTACTTTTATCGGAATCTTATTTTCTCCCAATACCGGCAGTATTCCTGCCATGTCCTGTGATTCCAACCATTCCTCAAAAGACTGGTAGAATCCACTATTTTCAATATTGATCCGGGCATCCTGATCGTATTCTTCCCGACTTGTGAAAGCGAATTGAAGCTGCTTCTTCGCCCCTCCGTCTGTATATCTCTGGATAATCGGATCGCAAGGGAGTGGATCTATGGAATATTCCATACCGGTTCCCAGATAATCCACATTTCCCCGCCAATCCGAAAGAAACGGACAGGTAAGAATATAATCCCGGACGCTATTAATGAGATTTGACATATTTAGCAGCTCCTTTCAAAATGGAATCCTTATGGCGGTTTTTCATCCTCTCAAACCAGCGTGATTTTTCTTTATGTTCGTAATATTGTTTTCGAGCATAAGGAGCGATTTGGTTAATTTCCCCAGACCCAATTACTGTTCCAAGGGTTGCAGATTTCACAAGCACGCCTGTTCTTCTTGGTGTTTCTGGACCCATATATCGAATACATTCGGAATCAACAAATTCCTGGGCTTTCGAGAACCCTCTTTCCATTTCAGGCTTAAATCCCGGCGCCCATACAAGCCTGGATTTGGTTTTACCTTTTAAAGCTCCCTGAGACACGGTATATGTTGATATGCTCCCTCTGGGCGTTTCAATTCTGAATTGTTTCTTCCCTTTTGCCATTAAACACCCACCACCTTAATATGCGGATTCCCGCCAAATAAGTTTCGATTTACAGAAGTAACTTTCGCAAATTCTGTTCCGGACAAATCTTTAATGGTCTGCATTTTTACAAGACAATTTCCTTTTACTATATAATCGTCTTTCGCAACCTCAATCATTATGTCCGGTATACGGATCATGATCACATCTGCCTGTTTTAATCCGTCCGTTGTTACAGAAGATTTTTCGTCCTTATGCCACCAAGCTTTAGAAACATAAGTCCTTTCCCACTGATCCATCCGGAGTTCCGGGTTGTATTCCCTGTGATAAATTGTAATGTCTGTATTCGTCAACACTATTCCACCCCCGCATATAAAAGATCTGTTGACTCAAGATAAAGCTCCGCTGTTTTATATATCTTTCTGATCAAGAGATCATCTGCTGTATCTCCATTCCCTCCGCTTTCGTAGGTAACAGAATATCCATCTGTATTTTCAGAAATAACCGCCTTGCCTGAATGCTGGCTTCTGAATTTTTTGTCATTCGCTAAAAGGTCGCAAATTGCACAGGTTGCAAGCTGTACCTCCTTCAATCCCATGTTTTGGTCAGCCCGCCCGAAGGTAATCCTCCGGACATGGGCTGTTGCTGGAATGATAAACCTTTCAAATTCTTCCTCTGTCAGATCTCCTCTGTATATGGAAAGATAATATGTGTAGTTCGCATACAGGTTCATTCAATCAACTCCTACTCCGCTACTGTGTGGACGTAAATACCATCTTTCTTATTGTCATAAGCTTCCACGATACCAACTGTACGATATCCAAATTTCCATGCATCTGCATCCTGGTTTACATCCGGGGAAATAATCTTGGAAACTGTATGTTTCTGGTACTGGATTGCTGTCTGCTTATCCACAATCAGGAAGTTGATTGCTTTTCCTGCTGCATTCTTTTTGAAACCACCCTCTCCACTTGCGTTAAGATCAATTTTGGAATAGAATCTTCCCTCCGGTACTTTCACGATTCCTGCAAATCCCTCAATCGCTTTCTTGGAAGCCGTGGTATCCAGATCCTCAATCATGCCATAGATGGTCGGATTGATAAACAGATAACAGGTTGCAAGGTTTGCCTCTGCATTTTCAATCTTTCCTCTGGCTGCTCTAAGCGCCGCAAGCGCTGTTTTTCCATCAGAAAGAGCTGCTGCCACAGTTGTTACTCCTGCAATGGACGCATAGCCAGCAAGACGGTAAGCATCAAGCTCCGGAACCACTTTGGTACGAAGGAACTCTCCGGACAGTCTTCCAAACGCAACACCTGCAGTCTCAATATTGTCCACTGCGTCAATGGTAAACATTCGGCCACGATCATATCCACATTTTTTGGTTTCGTATTCCAGGGTTACGTCACCTGCAACATAACCAGTCTGTTTGTTGTAATTTGCCAGACCCTGCATAGACATTTTCGGGATCAGGATCTCATTTGCATTTGCTCCCTCTCTGACCAGCTCGTTCGGACCATCCAGAACCGCTGTAAGTGATGCCAGTTTGTAAACCTCATCCAGCATCGTAGAATATGCTTTTCTTAATGCAATTGTATTTGCCATATCTTTTTACCTCTTTCTAAAAATTATTTGTTGTTTGCCGGAAGTCCCATAGCTGCTCTGATTGCGGAAAGGTTGTCCCCTCCGATATCAGCACTGCCGCCGGTTGCTCCCACTGGGTTTTTAAATGGCTCATCAGAACCAAATAAATAAGCATCTGATTCCTTTACGGTTTCCAATGCTTTCTTAATGTCCTCAGACTGGTTTTTCGATGCTTTCAGGGCATCCATATCAAGCATGGCCATGACTGCCCTCTCATTACGTCCTCCGACTGTCTTAATGGCTTCTTTGATGGTATCAGAAAAAATGCGGTCTGCTTCTTTCGCTGCATACTCCGCATCCTTGTCCTTTAACTGCTGATTGAGCTTATCAATCTCTCCCTGCATGGCTGCCGGATCTACGTCTTTGAATTTCTCTAAAGATTCTGTTGCTGTCGCAAGCTGTTCTTTGAAGTTGTCACGCTCGCTCTCGGCCTTGGCAGTCTTTGCTTTCTCTGCAGCAATGTCCTTCCCGTTTTCAGCCATAATTTTGTCAACAACATCCTGTTCCAATCCAAGTCCTTTTAAAAATTCAGTTTTCATGTTCTCTGCTCCTTTCGTTTTAGGTTGTTTTAGGCGTGTAACCATCCGCCACGAATCGACTGTTTTAGGTCTGATCAACTGACCGATTTGCATAAAAATAAGACGCTTCACCCTGCGCCTCAACGAGAGATAACTGGATCACCGCCTTTCACTCAAAAAATAGGTATAAAAATGCCACTCACTCCGAAGAATGAATGGCATCTACACAACCGCTTTCATAGCCTTGTCATATTCAATCTTTAATTTTCTTTTGAAATCTTCAATTTCTTCCGGCTTCATACATGGTTCTGCGGAAGCACAAATATCTGGGGTTCCATCTGCAAGAATTTCCGTTGCCCTTGGCTGTTCGTTGTGCATTTCATCATAATCATCTACCAAAGCATCTTCCAAAATAATTGAGAACTCATAAATGTCCTTTGGTGTATCTTCCAAAAATTCTTTAATATAATTCATTATCTTTTCAAACACTTTCCCACTCCTCCTTTGGCCTTTTTCGTCTTATAATGGAAACTATATCATCCGTATTCTTGTTTTTTGCTATTGCCAGCTGACATTTCTCATCGAAGAAAATCAATTTGTTTTCCCCTTCTAAATATTTGTATTTTCCCCTCACTGTTGTTATAACATCAGTTTCTTCTATGTTCAGATAACCTGGCTTATTTAATCTTGGTAATCGACTTAATGCATGAACAGACAAATATATACCCTCTTTTTCAAATCTTGCATACGCTTCTTTTGACTTCTGTTTAAATTCAGAAGACCATTCCTTTTTATCAATATCAGAATATGTATCAACTTTCTTTTTTAATGCACTAAATTTCTTAGGTTCATTATACTTCGTCTGTCGGAAATCAGCAAGGCTTCCAACATTATCCCCAAGAATATTTTTATACCTGTGATACTGTTTTGAATCTCTTTCCACATTCTTAAACATCTCAGATGTATATTTTGCGTTCTGCTGCTTACTGTTCGTAGCAATTCTTCCCCGCATATCATAATAGATGCGCTCTCTTTCTTCTGTCAGCCTCATTTTCTTACAGAACCGGCTATATTCATTCAACTGCCCCTGATATTTTGCCCTGGCAAGCATCACATCATCTGGATCAGCGTCCCCCTGTTTCAGCAGCATAACCTTTTCTCTCTGTGCCCTCATAGCAGTTTCTATTTTTCTCTGCTGTTGCTTGGCTTCGTATAAGGTGTATTCCTTGCCGTTAAAAGTCTTAGGCTTGTTTTCCTTGCGGTTCTGCTCTGCAAGCCACTCATCCGTCCAGTTACGCTCAGAAATGCCTTTTATGAATGGATAATATTCGTGATAACAGTTCCATCCAAGCAATCCCGGTCCGGTACCAAGTCCGCATACAGTAACCAACTCTTTCTTACTCCAAACCTTACCTTGCCATGCAGCGTGAGAAGGACGAGCCCCGGAATGCCATGCAACCTCGTAATACTCTGTTCCAAGTTTCTCGGCATTCATGTCGGAGATTTTCCCGGTAAGCTGCGAAACGCCTGTCATAACCGCTCTTCTGGCAGCTACATCCACACGGTTATGCCAGCCAGACGCATAATCTATAGTACGAAGCCCACTGTTTGCGAGCTGTGTAACTACCCTGCGAATCATGGTGTTATAGTCAAATGTGCCGTAAACCACGCTCGTAATCGCCTGATCCAGATAATTCTGGTAGATATCTGCAAGCGGTGTCATGACTAGTTTTCCATTTCCATAATCCACATAAAATCCCATAGACTGGGTGATATTCCGAAGTTCCTCATTACTTTGCTGGATAAATCCCTCTGTAAGCTGCTGCAATTCCTTATTTTCTTCGTAAGGGATGTATTCTGCATTTACCTGTTCGTAGATATCTTTGTTGCGGACATATTCCCAGTCAATTACCTTGTCGTACAGCTCAAATACTTCCGGGTAAGACAGATTCAGAGTTTCTTTTATCATTTTCTCAATGTCTTCTGAGGAATATCCAATAATCCGAAGCCGGTTGATCTGCCAGTCCGCTGTACTGATAATCTTTCCAGATTTCTTTATCCGACGAACAATATCTTCCAGTATTGCCTGCTCAAGATTCAAGAAATGCCTTTCGATTTGCCCGGATAACTGTTTTTTATAGTCCTCTCTCAATCAGATCACCTATTCCATTACCTGGTTTTGCTCTGGCAGCATCTTCTTCGCTGTGGTTTCGTCCTCGTTGTACCATTTCATCCGGTATTCCAAGTGCGACATAACCCCCATACCCACGTCCTGCCTATCCTGCTGCCTCTCTGTCTCTTCGTCAGTCAGAATGGAATCATTAAATTTACAAGAGAACTCATAACCTGAGTTCAGCATACTGTTGTAAAATGCAAGTCCAGCCGCAAAATCTTCCAGACAATCGTATAAATTATTCTGAATTGCAGTGACGCGGTTGTACTTCCGGTTTTTAGAAGTCTTGATTTCTGTAGCCGTCTTTGCAACCTCCTGCACATCTGACAGATCTCCATAAGCTAAACCAACAGAAAACTCAATCTCTCGCTTATACTCTTCCAGCCCGCGTTTAAAAGCTTCATCCCGCATCTCCGGAGAGTATTCCTTCAGGAGTTCCTGATCTTTTCCGGCTTCCAGGTTCAATCCCCGGTAAAGTCGTTTCTTCAGCTTTTCCATACTGAATCTGCCCGTTGATTTATCCTGCTTCAGCGCTTTATTATCCACATGGATCGCACGTTCTCCGGATTCATACTCCCAGTCAAGCCTTGCACCCTGGATATCTGCTTTTCTGATCAGATCTACCGCTGATTCATAAACAGAAACACCGCAGGCAGAACCATCAATCCGGTTCTTAATCGGATTCCGGTAATATCCAAAATCCATCCGGTTCATTCCAGGATATGTAATCGGTCCAGGATCAATATTGGCCCATTCTTCTACTGCTTCCAGACTGCAAGGAAGACCAATGTCTCTTGATGTCTGAGAATGAAAGCACTTATTTTCTATGGTCAGATTTCCATTGATAAAATAGTGCCGTTCGAACCGAGTAAAATAATCTACATCTCCAACTTTTTTTACAGTCAGGAATGCGATATCATTCGGTTTCCCATCATCCCCAAAGCTGATAGGAATAATCTTATCTGCAGATACAAACTCAGCCGCAGCTTCTCCCAGTGGCTTCAGGACGAACGATCCAAGTGCAAGACCCTCCTGAATATTTTCATTCAAATTTGAAATATTCTTCTGATAAATCCTGTCCAGCCGTTCGTTGCTCAGGCTCGTTTCCATCTCCACAAGAGCACAGTCTGCAAATTCCCGACAGATTCCCTCTTCTATTCCGAGAGAAACAATACTGTCAGTGATCCAGTCAGCCTGACCGTTCAGCATCTGTTTCCATTCATTGATTGCATCAATCATCTTGTCGGAGAGGGTGATATCCTTGCCAACAATCTGTTTTAATGTCATATAACCAAACATCTGCATGAATCCTTTCCAAAATCTCTTAAATCCCTCAAACATCTTCCACCTCTTCAATCAGGTATTTCATATCACGCTCAATCGTATACTCAAAAGCGTCCAGGCTGTCTATGTCTGTGCTGCCATCATCCAGACGCTCATCTTTCCCGATAACCTCTTTATCCCACACTGCATCAGAAAAAGCAGTTTTTAAGCTTTTGCAATCTTTTGTAATAAAAAACCGCCCTGCTCCCATGAGCTTGACGGTACACCTGATTCTGTCGTTGATTGTTTTCTTCTTTGCCGGCCGGACGCTGATCCACGGGAATCTCCCTTCTACAGCATTCCGGATAGAATTGCCCAGGACAGTTTCTGCGTTATCCCAATATACAGATTCTACATTGCAATACTGCACATAATCTCCGTGTCTTACAAAAACCCCGTACTGGTCTATTACTTCCTGAACAAATTCACAAAACAGTTCATTCAGCCGGTTGCTGTCAATATCCTCATTTTCGTCTTTTGCCATAATGCGTTTGGATTTCAATACAATCACATCTCTGTAATCATCTGTATATCCTCTGGCAACAAAAGAATGACCAGACTGGTTTCCGCCAAAGTCCAGACCAATTTCAATTGACGTAATATCTTCTTTCCGGAACTGCCTACGCTCCGGATCAGGAGAAGTCTCATCTACAACCTCGCATAAAAAAGAATCTGGATTATCCGCAAACCGTTTATAGATCGCTCCCTCCGCTCTCTTCCACAGCCCCAGAATAAGTCGGTCATAATAAATCGTACCCTCGTATTCCTTACAGAGCTGCTGCACAAATTCTTCCGGAAGAAAAGGATTGTCAAATATCGTGTATCTCTGCAGGTAAATATCCAGTTCTTCATTATCCAGGAATTCTTTCAACCAGTGAGTAGGATTCTCAGGGTTACATGATCCATCAAAGCAGGAATACGGCTTGTCCAGACGGGATTTCAGCATCTGGAAGACTTCTTTGTTCCACTTTGCGATCTCCTCGCCGTAGCAGTATTTAATACTGGCCCCCTGGATCTTTGCCACCTGACTGATCTTTTCTGCACCCAAACAGTAAACGTCCTCTCCACACACTCTTGCGATATTCCGGTTATTGATCGTCCCGATCAGCTTATCTGTGTAGATCTCACGCATCGGCTGCAATACATTTCGCTCAATGGATTCTTTGGAGACACCAAGGATTACATTTAACCCTGGCTTTCCTGCTCTTTCCCGGATCCTGAACGGAATCACAAAAGCAGTATCTACATAAGACTTTCCGGAACGAACCGCCCCGGATTTAATATTCCATCGGTGTGTGGAATTTACAATATACTCATTCTGTTTCCTGCTTAACTGCATTATCGCGTACCTCTTTCAGAATCTGATCCAGCTTATCAAGAGCCTCGTCTGTTTCATTTTCTCCTGTGACAGCCTGTTTCCTGGCTCTCTTAAGCTCCGTATCAGCCTCACGGTTCCGGATGTTCTCTTCTGGTTCAGGGGACTGCCCGGCATACTGTGCTACAAAATAGGCAGCTTTTGTATTGCCGTTCATGGCTTCCTTGATCTGAGCCGCCAGCATAGCACTCTCCAAAGTACTTTCCAGTCCCAGGGCTTCCAGAACGGGTGTCCACTCAGGATTATCTATTTCTGCTGTCAAAAGGAGGTTTAAAGTCTTTCGGAAATCCGCTTTCCGACGCCTTACTTCTCCTGACTTTTTTCCACCATTTCTGCCACGTTCTCTTGCTTCGTTCTTGGTTCGTACCGGTTTTAAGTTTTCATTGTTTGCCATCACCTCACCTTCCTATCTGTTTTCTGTTTATTTGTTATCTGCTATTTTTATTCTGAAATACAGTCCTGCCAGCCCCATACACGACATCCGATTGATGCCGTCAGAAAGGAGGTATTTACGGCTAAAATGAGTAAAGAAACCAATGAGTAAATACTGCTGGGGCTGTGCACGCTGTACGATTATAGACTTTTTTTGCATAAGAAAAGCACCCCGAAGGGTGCCGTTTATATTTACACTAAAATAAAACACATACTAAAAATAATATATTGACTACTACCATATATGGATAACGTCTCAGTAATCGCGTTATAAAATTAATTGTTTTTATAGAAATACCATTTCTTATTTTGTAGATTTTTTCATAAAAGATAATTTTACTCAAAGAATTGCTTTCTTTTAAAAGTTCATCTTCTGGGTAGTTTCCCGCATACAAATAATTTTTTTCATCGCTTCTTACTATATATAAGAATAATGGAGCTTTTATATGTACAAACTTTCCGATATTTATATCCGTTATCTTTGCAAAAATATACGCCATAACAAACAGTAGATTTACAATAATCCATATTCCTGTAGAAATTATCAATAAAGTTGATTTTAATAAATCAATTTCCAATATGTTAGATACATATTTTATTATTCCTATTGCGATATTCTTATTAATTCTTATCCTTCCTATGTTCCATATTCCGGCTGTAATAGCAACGATCAAGGCTGCTAAAACATTAAAATAAAAAATCGCAGGATATCTTATCCTAAATCTTTTAATAGGATTTGAGTAAACTTCCCATTCATAGGTTTTCGCAGCTATACTTCTATCTAATAGCTTTGACAAGAATAGCAAAAAGATAAAAATAATATCTGCAATTATCATACCAGCTATTGCACAAACAATAACGCTTTTATAAATCGA
>OLRL01000861.1_pt1 | contig 14859 bp, 13 predicted proteins | sample 1643201 | NCBI WGS metagenome assembly OLRL01 (sample SAMEA3136649, study PRJEB25190) | human gut metagenome | biome: human gut; feature: human-associated habitat; material: faeces | place: Austria | collected 2013
GTTCGAACCCGCGACCCCGACCTTGGCAAGGTCGTACTCTACCAACTGAGCCACTATCGCGTTTTGTTTGTGTTCCTCACTTGGAACAATACATACTATACTATAAGGTCTTATAGAAGTCAACACTTTTTTTAAAATAATGTGTCGGAATTTTTATTAATTTTTCAAACAATTCAGAAAGTTTGTTTTTGAGATACTACGAGCTGTGAAATTAATAACGCTAGTCTTCTTTTAAAATCTATGCTATGATAAATAGCAAAAGTATCAATAGATAGTATGGAATATATTTGTGGCACAGGATGCCAGATGGATTGTAGGATAGGATGCATACGAAGCTATGAATAAAAACAGGAGGAATAGGATATGGGAAAGAAGATCAAAGCAGCACTTTTGGGAGCAGGAACAGTCGGAACCGGCGTATACAAATTGTTTGAAAGACGTTCCGACGTCATGGAGCAGACTGTGGGCGCCGAGCTGGAACTGAAAAAGATCCTGGTACACAGCCTTGGGAAAAAGAGAGCGGGAATTGACGAAAGCCTCTTGACGGATGACTGGAATGAGATTTTGAATGACGATGAGATCCGGATCGTGATCGAAGTGATGGGCGGGATCGAACCGGCGAAAACTTATATCCTGGATGCGCTGCATGCCGGAAAGCATGTCGTGACGGCCAATAAAGATCTGATCGCGGTTTATGGAAGAGAGCTTCTGGATGCGGCAGAAGAGCAGCATTGCGATCTGTTGTTTGAGGCGGCGGTAGCGGGAGCAATCCCGATCATCCGTCCGTTAAAGCAGTGTCTTGCGGCAAATGAGATCAGTGAGGTGCTTGGGATAGTAAACGGTACGACAAACTATATCCTGACAAGAATGTTTGAGGATCATATGGATTTTGAGACGGCGCTGGCAAAAGCGACGGAGCTTGGCTATGCGGAGGCGGACCCGACGGCAGATGTGGAGGGACTGGATGCCGGAAGAAAAATGGCGATCATGTCCTCGATCGCATTTCATTCACGAGTGGTTTTTGACGATGTGTATACAGAGGGAATCACTAAGATCACATCCAAAGACATTGAATATGCAAGGGAATTTGACAGTGTGATCAAATTGCTCGGTGTTGCGAGAAACACAGACAAAGGGATCGAAGTCGGCGTATATCCGGTGATGCTCCATAAAGATCATCCGCTTGCATCGGTCCGGGATTCGTTCAATGCAGTGTTTGTGCACGGAGATGCGGTGGACGACGCGATGTTTTATGGCAGAGGGGCAGGAGAACTGCCGACAGCGAGCGCGGTCATGGGAGATGTGATCGATGTGGCGAGAAATCTGGAATATCACTGCAACGGTCGGATCAGCTGCACCTGCTATAAAGAAGAACCTGTCAAAGCATTTGATGAAGTGAAGAATAAGTTTTTCCTGCGGATGCAGGTGAAAAACACATACGGTGTACTGGCTTGTATCACAAAAGTATTCGGAGATCATAAGGTCAGCATTGCGCGGGTCGTTCAGAAAGCGGCAGAGGGCGAGAGAGCGGAACTTGTGATCGGAACGGAGAAAGTAAAAGAATATCATTTGAAAGATGCATTATGGGAATTGAAAGAAATGGAGAATATCTACGAGATCAGCAGCGTCATCCGGGAGTATTGAGTTCTGAAAAGGCAGGGATAAAAGATGGAGAAACGAGGGTATCCGATCGGATTTACTGTAAAGCAGATCAATAATATTTATGAGAAAGATCTCAATGAAAATCTGAAGCAGCTTGGGATCACCGCATCACAGTGCGCGGTACTGGATTTTTTGCTTCATACTAATAAAGAAGAGGTCAACCAGCGGGACGTGGAGCGCGGGCTTAGTCTGAAAAACCCGACGGTGACGGGACTTTTGAAGCGGCTGGAAGAGAAAGGTTTTATTTTTTGTGTGCCGAATACGGCGGATAAGCGGAAGAAGAATATTTTTCTGACAGAAAAAGCGTATGATATTCAGCGTAAAATGGAAGCGAACCGCCGGAAACTGGACCGACAGCTTACGAGAGGACTGACAAAAAAGGAAGTTGCCGCATTGGAGCGGGGACTGGAAAAGGTTCTGTATAATATTGCAGAACCATAAAGTTGGAGAGGAGACAAAAAGAAATGAGTTATGCAGATAAAGTGTTTATCGACATGTGCAGAGATATTATTGAGAACGGGACAAGTACGGAGGGAGAGAAAGTCCGTCCGGTATGGGAGGACGGAACTCCGGCATATACCGTGAAAAAATTCGGCGTGGTGAACCGTTATGATCTGTCAAAGGAATTTCCGGCGCTGACTTTGAGACGGACCGGAATCAAAAGCTGTACCGACGAGCTGCTTTGGATCTGGCAGAAAAAATCCAATAATATCCACGATCTGAACAGTCATATCTGGGACAGTTGGGCGGATGAAGACGGCTCTATCGGAAAAGCATATGGGTATCAGATGCAGGTAAAACATCAGTACCGGGAGGGCATGATGGATCAGGTGGATCGTGTGATCTACGACTTGAAACACAATCCGTACAGCCGTCGGATCATGACAAATATCTATGTGCATCAGGATCTGCATGAGATGAACCTGTATCCGTGCGCATACAGCATGACATTTAATGTGACAAAAGAGCCGGACAGCGAAAAACTGACGCTCAACGGGATTTTGAACCAGCGTTCACAGGATGTGCTTGCGGCGAACAACTGGAACGTCTGCCAGTATGCGGTACTTCTTCATATGCTGGCGCAGGTATGTGATATGAAAGTCGGAGAATTTGTTCATGTGATCGCAGACGCGCACATTTATGACCGGCATATCCCGCTGATCAAAGAATTGATCGAACGGGAACCGCTTCCGGCGCCGACGTTCTGGCTCAATCCGGAAGTGAAAGACTTTTATCAGTTTACAACGGACGATGTACGTCTGGAAAATTACGAGACACATCCGCAGATCAAAAATATACCGATTGCAGTTTAAAGAACAAAAACAAGGAAAAGAGGAAAAAAGAATGAATGTGATTGCAGCAGTAGACAGCAACTGGGCGATTGGGAACAAGAACCGGCTTTTGACGAGTATTCCGGCGGATATGAAATTTTTCAGGGAAAAGACAAGCGGTCATGTCGTAGTGATGGGAAGAAAGACATTGGAGAGCTTTCCCAACGGTCTTCCGCTGAAAAACCGCACGAATATCGTGTTGACGGGCAATCGTGACTACAAGGTCAAAGATGCCGTGATCGTGCATACAAAGGATGAGCTTTTGGAAGAACTGAAAAAATACGATTCCGAGGAAATCTATATCATCGGAGGAGAAAGCGTATACCGGATGATGCTTCCATACTGTGATACCGCTTATATTACAAAGATCGACCATGCTTATGAGGCCGACACGCATTTTCCGAACCTGGATGAACTGGAAGATTGGAAGATGACGCAGGTAAGCGACGAACAGACGTGTTTTGATCTGGAATATGTTTTTTCGGTATACCGCAGGGGATAAGACGCATATACTGGTCTCGGGGTGAAAATATTGTTCGATCGAAAAACAAAACCGGAAGCCTATGCCAAAATAAAAGGAGACGGGAATCATCCGAAGATCACGGGAATGGTTTCTTTCTTTGAAGTATACGGAGGAACCGTCGTATCTGTTGAAGTAAAAGGACTGCGAGATGATAACTTCCATGGATTTCATATCCATGCGGGAAGTACATGTACGGGAACAAAAGACGTGCCGTTTCAAAATGCAGACGGACATTATAATCCGAACAAGACCGGACATCCGGATCATGCTGGTGATCTGCCGCCTGTTTTGGCGAATAACGGAAATGCATGGATGATGTTCTACACGACGCGATTTTACCCGGAAGACATCATCGGAAAGACTGTGGTCATCCATGAAAAGCGCGATGATTTTAAAACGCAGCCGTCCGGAGATGCAGGCGCGATGATCGCCTGCGGAGAGATCGTGGAGATGATCTGACGGCATGTGCTGCGTTGTGCGCAGACGTTGGAAATCCTGCATACAGACATTAAAATACATCAAGAAAGCGACATTGACAAAGCAAAAAGCACACCGTATAATAAATGTAACTTTTCGCTGGAATGAGGAGAAGAGGGAGAAGACATTGATGGAACATGCGGTATTTGCACCGGCAGAGAGCCGGGAAGTTTTTGATTTCAGAGATAATTTTTGACTTCAGAGATGCTTTTTGATTTCACGGATGCCGCGGATAACGATTCGCCCTGAGCTTGGAAGCTTGGGGCGTTTTTCATTACAAAAGTAGGGATTTTGTTTTGCCGGGCAGGATCGGCTGTATGAAAAACAGATAAGGAGGCAGAGGGATGAGACAGATTTCAGGAAATAAGTTGTTGGTAAAAGCATTAAAAGAAGAGGGCGTGGATACGATTTTTGGTTATCCGGGGGCCTGTACGATCGACATCAGTGACGAATTGTACAAGCAGGATGAGATCCGGGTGATCTTACCGCGTCATGAGCAGGCGCTTGTTCATGAAGCGGACGCTTATGCAAGGACGACCGGGAAAGTCGGCGTATGCCTTGTGACCAGCGGTCCGGGAGCAACTAATCTGGTGACGGGGCTTGCAACCGCGAATTATGACAGTGTCCCGCTTGTTTGTTTTACCGGACAGGTAGCGAGACATTTGATCGGGAACGATGCGTTTCAGGAAGTGGATATTGTCGGGATCACGAGAAGCATTACCAAATACGGCGTGACTGTCCGGGATCGTGCGGATCTGGGACGGATCATCAAAGAAGCGTTCTACATTGCAAGAACCGGAAAGCCGGGACCTGTCCTGATCGATCTTCCGAAAGATGTGATGGCGGAGCTGGGAAGCGCCGAATATCCGAAAGAAGTCAACATCCGCGGATATAAGCCGAATACAAACGTACATATCGGGCAGTTAAAGCGCGCATTGAAGATGCTTCATAAAGCGAAACGTCCGTTGTTTCTGGCGGGAGGCGGCGTCAACATCGCGCGCGCCAATGCAGTGTTTACCGAGGTGGTTGAAAAGACCAATGTGCCGGTTGTCACAACGGTGATGGGAAGAGGGGCGATCTCGACGGATCATCCGCTTTATATAGGAAATTTGGGAATGCACGGCGCTTATGCGGCGAATATGGCAGTCAGTGAATGTGATCTTTTATTCTCCATCGGAACCCGGTTTAATGATCGGATCACCGGAAAACTGCATGCATTTGCACCGAAAGCGACGATCGTGCATATCGATATTGACACCGCTTCGATCTCCAGAAATATCCATGTGGACATTCCGATCGTGGCGGATGCGAAAGCGGCGATCGAGAAGATGAATGAATATGTGGAACCATGCGGCAATGAGAAATGGCTTGGGAAGATCGAGGGATGGAAAAAAGAACATCCGCTGGATATGAAGAAACATGGGGCGATGGGACCGAAAGACATTATCGATGCGATCAACCGTCAGTTCGAGGAGGCGATCATTGTCACGGATGTGGGACAGCACCAGATGTTTGCAGCCCAGTATACGGAGATCACCGAGAAAAAGAAGATCATCATGTCCGGAGGATTGGGAACGATGGGATACGGATTCCCCGGCGCGATCGGCGCCAAACTCGGCAATCCGGATACCCCGGTGATCGCGATCTCCGGCGACGGCGGTATGCAGATGAACATTCAGGAGTTTGCGACCGCAGTGCTGGAAGAACTTCCGCTTGTGTTATGTGTGCTGAACAATACCTATCTTGGGATGGTGCGGCAGTGGCAGAAGCTGTTTTACGGAAAACGTTACGGTATGACGAACCTCAGATCCGGCGCACTGTTTCGACGGACCAATGGGGAGGAGATGCCGGAGTACACGCCGGATTTTGTGAAGCTGGCAGAGAGTTACGGGGCGAAAGGAATCCGTGTGACGAAGCCGGAAGAGATCGAACCGGCATTTGAAGAGGCGAAGAAGAATACAAAAGTCCCGACATTGATCGAATTTATCATTGATCCGGAAGAAATGGTTTATCCGATGATCAAACCGGGCGGAACACTGGAAGAAATGATTCTGGATTGTTGATAGAAAAGGAGGCAGGACGATGGAGAATCATATGAAGAAAAGATGGATCTCACTTTATGTAGAGAATCAGGTGGGCGTACTTTCCAAGATTTCCGGATTGTTTTCGGGAAAATCTTACAATCTGGACAGTCTGACCGTTGGAACGACCGAAGATCCGACCGTATCCCGTATGACGATCGCGACGGTCAGTGACGACGAGACTTTTGAACAGATCAAAAAGCAGCTGAACCGTCTTGTGGAAGTGATCAAAGTCATTGATTTTACCGATGTGTTTGTGAGAATGAAAGAGATTTTATATATCAAAGTGCGTAAATGCACGCCGGAAGACAAGGCGGAGTTATTCCAGATCGCGGAGACATTCAAAGCGCGCGTGATCGATTATGGAAAAGACAGCCTGCTTCTGGAATTTGTACAGACGGCAACAAAAAATGATGCCGTGATCAAACTGATGAAAGAAGAATTTAAAGACATCGAAGTCGTCCGCGGCGGAAGCGTGGGGATCGAATCGATCAGCATGATGGAACGATAAGCGCAGGGCGGATTTGCCGGTTTATTGTCCGGCGCGTTATTTCGAGGCAAAAAAACAGAGCGCACTCTTGAATTTTGTGGTCGGAAGTATTATAATTGGCACAAACAGATTTGCAGACAGGAAGAGGGCGGGGCGGCAGCAGGCATTCCGAGGTTCCGCTTGATGGAAATGGAGGAGATACAGATGCAGAAAAAGGAAATTGACTGGGCAAATCTCGGATTCGGTTACATCGTGACGGATCAGAGATTTGTGGCGAATTATAAAGACGGAGCATGGGATGAGGGGCATCTGACGGCAGACCCAAATGTGACCATGAATGAATGTGCGGGTGTGCTGCAGTATGCGCAGACCGTGTTTGAGGGGATGAAAGCATATACGACGGTGAACGGTCAGATCGTGACATTCCGTCCGGATTTAAATGCGAAACGGATGGTAGATTCCGCGAAGCGTCTGGAGATGCCGGCATTTCCGGAGGAACGTTTCTTAGAGGCGGTGACGGAAACCGTACGTGCGAATGCGGCATATGTACCGCCGTATGGCTCCGGAGCATCTTTATATATCCGCCCGTATATGTTCGGGATCAATCCGGTGATCGGCGTCAAACCGGCGGACGAATACCAGTTCCGTGTATTTACGACTCCGGTGGGACCGTATTTCAAAGGCGGTGTGAAGCCTCTGACGATCCGGGTATCGGATTTTGACCGTGCGGCTCCGCATGGAACCGGTCATATCAAGGCAGGGCTGAATTATGCGATGAGTCTTCACGCGATCGTGAGCGCGCATGCGGCAGGATACGATGAGAATCTGTATCTGGATTCTGCGACGAGAACGAAAGTGGAAGAGACCGGCGGCGCCAACTTTATTTTCGTGACAAAGGATCACAAAGTAGTTACGCCGCATTCCGATACGATCCTCCCGTCGATCACAAGACGTTCCCTGATGTATGTTGCCGAGCATTATCTCGGACTGGAAGTGGAAGAGAGGGATGTATATCTGGATGAAGTAAAAGACTTTGCCGAGTGTGGATTGTGCGGAACGGCAGCGGTGATCTCTCCGGTCGGAAAGATCGTGGATCACGGTGAAGAAATCTGTTTCCCGAGCGGAATGGAGAAGATGGGTGAGATCACCCGGAAGCTTTACGATACGCTGACCGGGATCCAGATGGGACAGATCGAAGCTCCGAAAGGCTGGATCCATGTGATCGAATAAAAAAGATCGTTTTAAAAATATCGTTTCAGAGGGAGTGCTGCAAAAGCAGATGAGAGATCATCGACTTTTGCAGTGCTTCTTTTTCTTCCTTTACAAGGAATTTACAAAATGTTATGATAAACGACAGGGGAATTTTAGCAGGGAGTAGTGATGGATGAAACGGGGAGCGTTTTTACTATATATATTGTCATGCCTGACCGGCGTTTTTTTCTGCTGGAATCTTGCTGTGAGGGAAGTGCGGGCAGGGATCGCATCGGATCAGGCATTTGAGGGCGTCACCTGGGAAAAGATACTGGAGGATGATCTGGAGGGCGCAGGCGGTATCGTACAGTCGATGTGCGTGACAGACGAATATATCATCTGCATGGAAAATTATGCGGAAGCAACCGGCGAACCGGATATTGTGAAAGCATATTATCGGAATGATACCGATGAGAACGGCGATCCGGTGGAACGATATGCGCTCGCAAAGCGGGTGCAGGAGACCGATTACGAACATGCCAACGGGATGGCGTATAATCCAAATACCAATGAGATCGCGGTGGCGCTTTATACGTCGTATGATCCGGCGAACCGGGGATGTATTTACCTGATGGATGCGGACACACTACAGTATAAAAGTAAGCTGCAGATCGCGTCGGATTATAATATCCTGGGGATTGATTATGACGAGGAGAATGACCGATACGTTATTCAGACGGATGCGGCAGGCGGATACAGCTTTAAGATACTGGACAGTTCGTTTCAGATCATAGAAGATCTGGGACAGTATGCGGGAACCGCAAAGGGAGAGAATTTTCAGGATCTTTGTGTCAGCGGCGATTATATCATCAATTTTCCGCTGACACTGAATATGGGGATCGGAGATTATATCAATATGTACTCGATCTCCCGGAAGACGCTCGTATCGGAAGCACAGCTTGATTTTCAGTTTGAAAATGTCGTGATGGACGAACCGGAGGCGATCGCGGAACTGGAACCCGGAGTTTTTCTGGCGGTAGTGAACGTACAGTATACGGATGGGCGCAGGACGGTCTGTCTGTATAAAACGATGGTTCCGTATGAATTTGATGTGGGAGCGGAAGACAAGTCGGATCGGAATGTGGATAACACGGCTGAAAACGGTTCGGAAAGTGGAAAAGTAAACGACCGGGAACGATCAGATGACACAAAAAAGAGCGGCAGCGTATTAAAAAATGCACTGCGTGTTGTTTTTTGTATCTTGTTTGTTCTGCTGGCGGTCTTTCTTATGTATTCCAGGCATGTTGCACTGGAGCGGGAGCGGCAGCGCAAACGAGACCGTGCGCGCAGGGAACGTGAACGGATATTCATGGAAGAAATGGCGGATGAGTCTGAGGACAGACTGTAAGCGATCAGATACATAAAGGAGTAATGGCGTGGAAAAAATAGGATTACAGCGGATAAAAAAAATCATCCGGGGAATCGGATATGGACTGGAAGCGGTATTTATGACACTGCTTTGCGGTGTGTCCGTCTTACTGTGCGGCAGTATTTCCTGGATGTTTGACACATGGAAATATTTGAATATGGATGAATTGATGTACCAGTTGAACGCACCGATCACCGGTACGAACGAGGGAATGATTCTGGACTATATCAATGCCTGTATTCCGGCGGTGATCATCGTGATCCTTTTGGTCATCGCAGTTCTTTTCGGAATGAGGAAGAAGAAAGGGTATCATCTTGTGTTGGGACTGATCGCGGCGGTATCGGTCCTGACGGCGGGAGGATCTCTGAAATACGCCTGGGATCGTCTGGATATCGGAAATTATTCGAAGAATCAGAGTACCTATTCTTCTTTTATCGATGACAACTATGTGAGTCCGAACGATGTAGAATTGAAATTTCCGGAGCAAAAGCGGAATCTGATCTATATTTATCTGGAATCGCTGGAGACAACGTTTACGTCAAAAGAAAACGGCGGAGGGTTTGAAGAAAATATGATCCCGGAACTGACGGCGCTGGCGCAGGAGAACGAAGATTTTTCCGGCGAAGATCCTGCGTTGAACGGCGGTTATTCGATGCCGTCCACAACGTGGACCGTGGCGGCGATGTTTGCCCATTCTTCCGGTCTTCCTCTTGTGCTTCCGGGCGGGGCAAATTCGGAAGTTGCGCAGGACGTGTTTCTCCCGGAAGTGCAGACGATCGGAGATGTGCTGGAGGACGCGGGCTACCGGCAGACACTTTTGATCGGATCCGACGCCACATTCGGAAGCCGCAGACAGCTCTATATGGAGCACGGCAATTTTGATATCAAAGATTATAATTATGCGGTGGAAGCGGGATGGATCCCGGCAGATTATCGTGTATGGTGGGGATATGAGGATGAGAAACTGTTTTCCTTTGCAAAGGAAGAGCTTTTGAACCTCTCACAGAGCGGAGAGCCGTTTAACCTGACGATGCTGACGGTGGATACGCATTTTGAGGACGGATGGGTCTGCGAATTGTGCCAGAATCAATTTGAGGACGATCAGTATGCCAATGTGATGGCATGTTCCAGCCATCAGATCAGCGAATTTATCCAATGGATCCGGCAGCAGGATTTCTATGAGAATACGACGATCGTGATCACAGGGGATCATCCGACGATGGACAGCGATTTCTGTGAGGACGTGCCGGAAGATTATGTGCGGAAAATGTATACGGTGTATATCAATCCGGCGGCGGAGACAGCAGATCCGTCTTTGAGAAGAGAGTACACGACGTTTGACGATTTTCCGACCACGCTTGCAGGACTCGGCGTGGAGATCGAGGGAAACCGTCTGGGACTGGGAACCAATCTGTTCTCGGATGAGATGACGCTGACAGAATTATACGGAACGGACCGGATGGCACAGGAACTCCAGAAGAAATCAAAGCTGATGGAAGAGTTTGCATCCGGGATCGAACCGGAGGAGGAAGCGCCGGAAGAACAGGTACCGACGGCTCTTGTGACAGTCTATGAATATGATTCTATGAGCGGACAGCTTCCGGTGCAGATCTCGGAGATCAACGACGCGGGAAAAGGCGTCGGAACAATCAATGTGGCAGTCTGGACAGAGGAAGACCAGAGCGATCTGCAGTGGATGCAGGCCGAGCAGCAGGAGGACGGTACGTTCTGGATGAACATCGACGTTCCGGAATTTAACTATAAGACCGGAGAATACCATATTGATGTTTATCTGGTCGATGCGGACGGCAACCAGAATATCGTGGGAAGCACGATCGGTGTTGTATACTAAAAGCAGGAGCAGCAGGAGGTGCGTATGGAAGCCTATACGGGATTTGCGGAAGTCTATGATACATTTATGGATAATGTTCCTTACGAGGAGTGGGGAGCGTATTTGTGCGGGCTGTTGGAAGAATACGGGATCCGTGACGGGATTGTTGCGGATCTCGGGTGCGGAACCGGGACGATGACAGAATATCTGGCAGAAAAAGGATATGACATGATCGGGATCGACGCGTCGGAGGAGATGCTTGAGATCGCGCAGGAAAAGAAAGAAAAGTCCGGATATGAAATTCTTTATCTTCTGCAGGATATGAGAGAATTTGAACTTTACGGAACGGTGCGGGCGATCGTCAGCATCTGTGATTCGATCAACTATATCACGGATCCGGACGATTTAAGGCAGGTATTTCACTGGGCGGATAATTATCTGGATCCGGACGGAGTATTTATTTTTGATTTTAATACCGAGTATAAATACCGGGAAGTGCTTGGAGATCAGACGATCGCGGAGAACCGGGAGACGTGCAGCTTCATATGGGATAATTATTATTATGAGGAAGAACGGATCAATGAATATGAACTGAGCCTGTTCATCCGCGAGGAAGAACAAGACCGGGACGGATATGAGATGTACCGCAGGTATCAGGAAACCCACTATCAGCGGGCATATACATTGGAAGAGATGCAGGAACTTCTGGAAGCAGCGGGGATGCGTTTTCTGGCGGCATACGATGCATTTACGAAAGAAAGACCGACTGATACGAGCGAAAGGATTTATGTGATCGCAGGAAAAGGAGAAAGAGCATGAAAGATTATATTGTAAGAGCAGCGGCAACAAATGCACAGATCCGTGCATTTGCCGCATCGACAACAGAACTGGTGGAGGAGGCGCGTTCCCGTCATAATACGAGTCCGGTGGCGACGGCGGCGCTGGGACGGCTTCTGACCGGCGGCGTGATGATGGGAAGCATGATGAAAAATGCCACAGACGTACTGACTCTGCAGATCCAGTGCCAGGGACCGATCGGGGGACTGACGGTGACAGCCGACACACAGGGGAATGTCAAAGGCTATGTCAATGAACCGGAGGTGATCCTCTCGCCGAAAAACGGCAAGCTGGACGTGGGAGGAGCGCTCGGACTCGGAATCCTCAATGTGATCAAGGATATGGGACTGAAAGAACCTTACAGCGGACAGACGATCCTGCAGACCGGGGAGATCGCGGAAGATCTGACCTATTATTTTGCAACATCCGAACAGGTTCCGTCCTCGGTAGGATTGGGAGTCCTGATGAACAAAGACAATACCGTGCGCTGTGCAGGCGGATTTATCGTACAGGTGATGCCGTTTATCGAGGAATCGGTATTGGCGAAGCTGGAAGAAAATATCGCGAAGATCCAGTCTGTGACATCAATGCTGGACGGAGGGCACACACCGGAAGAAATGCTCTCCCAGGTGTTGGAGGGACTGGATATGGAAGTGACCGATACGCTTCCGGCACAGTTTTTCTGCAACTGTTCCAAAGAACGGATTGAGAAAGCGATCATCAGTGTCGGAAAGAAAGAGATCCAGTCGATGATCGACGACGGAGAAACGATCGAAGTGAAATGTCATTTCTGTAATACGGCATATCATTTCACAGTGGAAGAATTATCCGAATTGCTGAAAAAGAGCAGATAGTGAAAAAGAGCAGATAGGCGGTGAAAAAGATGAGACAGGGATTTGTGAAAGTGGCGGCAGTGACGCCGGATATCCGCGTGGCGGATGTGGAATATAATACAAAGCAGATCTGTGCGGTGTTGGATGAGGCTGCACAGGAGCGGGCAAAGATCGTTGTATTCCCGGAACTTTGCGTGACGGGCTATACATGCGGAGACTTGTTCGCTCAGGATGTGCTTCTGCAGGCGGCCAAAACGGCGATCAAAAAAATCGCGGCATATACCGAGGAAAAAGACATGCTGGCGTTTGTCGGAACGCCTCTTCAGGTAGACGGAAAGCTATATAATACCGCAGCAGCAGTCAACCGGGGAAAAATTCTTGGGTTTACGACGAAGACATTTTTGCCGAATTACGCCGAGTTTTATGAAATGCGGCAGTTTGCGCCGGGACCGGAAGCGTGCAGAGACATTCTGTTTGACGGAGAAAGCGTGCCGTTCGGACCGCAGATTTTATTTCAGGCACGTTCTATGGAGCAGCTGATCGTAGCGGCAGAGATCTGCGAGGACGTATGGTCTCCGATCCCGCCCAGCATCGGGGCTGCCTTGGAGGGCGCGACGGTCATCGTCAATTGTTCGGCAAGCGACGAGACGATTGGGAAAGATGTGTACCGTCGTGAATTGATCCAGGGGCAGTCTGCGCGTCTGATCGCAGGATATATTTATGCCAATGCAGGAGAGGGTGAATCGACGACAGATCTTGTGTTTGGCGGACACAGTATCATTGCGGAGAACGGAAGTATCTTGAAAGAGGCGAAGCGATTCTGCAATCAGGCAATTTATTCGGAGATCGATGTGCAGAGAGTCATCCGAGAACGCCGGCAGAACACGACATTTCGGATGAGAGGGGAGAGAACGCTCGTCCGTGTGCCGTTTGATCTTAATATCGAGAAGACGGAACTGACAAGAAGATGTTCTAAATATCCGTTTGTGCCGCCGAATGAACTGCTCCGTGCAAACCGCTGCGAGGAGATCCTGACGATTCAGGCAATGGGACTGAAAAAACGTCTGGCGCACACTCATGCGTCGAGCGCCGTTGTCGGTATTTCGGGAGGTTTGGACTCTACGCTGGCACTGATCGTGACGGCGCGGGCGTTTGATCTGCTCGGACTGGACAAAAAGAATATCCATGCGGTTACAATGCCGTGTTTCGGAACGACAGACCGGACCTATCAGAATGCGTGCAAGATGTCCATCCAGCTCGGAGCAACGCTTCGGGAAGTGCCGATCGCGGAGGCGGTCAATGTCCATTTCCGGGACATCGGGCACGATCCGGAAGATCATAGTGTCACCTATGAAAACGCACAGGCGAGAGAGCGGACGCAGGTATTGATGGATATCGCCAACGGAATGGGCGGTATGGTGATCGGAACCGGAGATCTCTCGGAACTGGCGCTTGGCTGGGCAACTTACAATGGCGATCATATGTCCATGTACGGAGTCAATGCCTCGATTCCGAAGACGCTGGTACGTTATCTTGTAAAGCATGCGGCGGATACGACCGAGGACGCCGCTTTAAAAGAAGTGTTGTACGATGTGCTGGATACGCCGGTCAGTCCGGAACTTCTGCCTCCGAAAGACGGAGATATCGCGCAGAAGACCGAAGACCTTGTGGGACCGTACGAACTTCATGATTTCTTCCTGTATTATCTGCTCCGCTTTGGCTATGAACCGTCCAAGATCTACCGGCTGGCGAAGCAGACATTTGCAGGCGAATATGATGGAGAGACGATCTTGAAGTGGCTCAAGACATTTTGCCGGAGATTTTTTACCCAGCAGTTTAAACGTTCCTGTCTGCCGGATGGACCGAAAGTCGGAACCGTAGCGCTTTCTCCGCGCGGAGACTGGCGGATGCCGAGTGATGCGTGTATGACAGTCTGGATGCAGGATCTGGAACAGATAGAGGAATAAAATATCTAAAAAATTTTTAGAATTATTGAAAATTCACAAAAAAATTGTGAAAAAACTGGCAAAACTGGCAATAGACACAAAAAATTCCGAATGCTATAATGATGGTAATTTAATAAAGCACTGCTGACTTATGTATATGCTGAGGATTGGCTCAGTGTTTCTACCAACTACCGTAAAGAGTTGACTACATAATCTTGTGTGGTCGCT
>OLRL01000865.1_pt1 | contig 14791 bp, 16 predicted proteins | sample 1643201 | NCBI WGS metagenome assembly OLRL01 (sample SAMEA3136649, study PRJEB25190) | human gut metagenome | biome: human gut; feature: human-associated habitat; material: faeces | place: Austria | collected 2013
TAATAATAAAATATAACAGTTATTAAATTTCTTAAAACAGGTGAAATCTCAATCGAAATTTGTGTGAAAGGACAATCGTGCCATGGCTCGACTCCGGAAAAAGGCGTAGATCCGGTTAATATAGCGGCACATTTAATTGTTGCGCTCCAAACCATTCAAACAAGAGAAATTTCAGGAACAGAATCAAGTGTCATAACGATTGGAAAGGTAGAAGGAGGAACACAATATAATGTGATACCGGATCAAGTGATTTTAGAAGGCTCAATTCGAGCTCTTGACGAATCGGTTCGTCAATATATTGCAAGAAGAATTCGAGGAATGTCAACAACAATTGCTGCAACTTTTGGAGGAAGCTGTGAATGCGAAATTATATGGGGAGCTCCACCGGTTGTAAATGATGAAACAATGGCAGAGTTAGCAGCAGCTTCAGTAAGTGATTTGTTTGAACCAAAAGATATCATCAATAATTTTCCGATTCCAAATCTTGGAGGAGAAGATTTCGCGCATTATTTGCAGAAGATTCCTGGGGCATTCTTTTTCTTAAGTTCGTCGAACCCGAAGAAAGGAACAGATATCCCACACCATAATCCTAGATTTAATATTGATGAAGATGTTATGTGGAAAGGCTCGGTTGCTTTTGTGAAAATAGCAAATAGATTTTTAAAAAATTAAGGGAAAATTGATGTAAAACAGCCGAGAATGTATACGAATAAAAACTTGAATAATAATTGCCTTTTTGATAAAATCCTAAACTATAGAAAAAGGAAGGGGATAAAGGTGAAATTATTATATCAGTTTGGCATTATTTTAGGGATTACATTCATCGGGGAATTACTATATATAGTATTGCCGCTACCAATTCCGGCAAGTATATATGGTCTTTTAATCATGCTCTTTTGTTTGTGTACTAAAATTGTAAAATTAGAACAAGTGAAAACGGCAGCAGATTTTTTGATTGAAATCATGCCTCCTATGTTTATTCCGTCTGCAGTTGGAATTATCGTGGTGTGGTCGAAGTTGAGCGAGATGATGATACCATTTGTGGTGATTGTAGTATTGTCTACGATTATCGTCATGGTATGTACAGGATGGACAGCGCAGCTACTTTTGAAGAAGAAAAGACAAAAGGAGGGCAATCAAGATGAATAAGCTGTTGGCAGATTCTATTTATTTTGGGATGACAGTTAGCATAATCGGATATGGAATTGGTTTACTCATACAGAAAAAATTGAAAAATGGGCTGTTCAATCCACTTTTGATTTCTATTATATTTGTAATTGCAGTTATAAAAATCTTTGATATTCAATATCAAACCTATGATGAAACAGCAAAGTATTTGAGTTATCTTTTGACACCTGCAACTGTTGCGTTGGCTATTCCGTTATACCAAAAAATAAGTTTATTAAAAGAAAATCCTTTGGCAGTAGGGCTTTCAATTGTTGCAGGTGTTTTTTCAAGCATGGGAAGTGTATTCCTGTTATCCTGGATGTTTCAACTTTCACATGAACAATATGTATCCTTACTTCCGAAATCCATTACAACGGCTATCGGAATGGGAATATCAGAAGAATTAGGAGGAATTGTTGCAATTAGTGTGGCAGCGATTACGATTACAGGGATACTAGGCAACGTAATAGCAGAAGTAGTGTGTAAAATATTTCGTATTACAGAACCGATTGCAAAAGGGTTGGCTATCGGAACAGCTTCGCATGCCGCAGGAACATCTAAGGCATTGGAGATTGGGGAAGTGGAGGGAGCGATGAGCAGTCTCTCGATTGCAGTCTCCGGACTTCTGACCGTTGTATTTGCATCTGTATTTGCAACTCTTTTGTAGAGACTCTTAAGAATCTGTGAAGAATTTATGAAATCCTTGACAAATAAGTATGCAAACGATAAGATAAATTCTAGTTAATGTTAAAATAACGAAAAGGCAATGAGAAAGAAGAGTATATATTATTCCTTGAAAGAGAGAACTGCTCATGGGCTGAGAGGCAGTTTCAAGAAGAAGATATAGAAGGTAGCTTTGGAGCCGGGTATCTGAACAAGGGCAGTAGGGTATCACGCGTAGTTCCCGTTAACGAACTGGAGAGATATATGTAAGAGCTGATATATATAGAAGTCAGACATATAACAAAGGTGGTACCGCGATCATTCGCCCTTTACATTTTCGGATGTAGAGGGTTTTTTATTTAAAAAGACAACATTTACAAGGAGATGAGGAGGAAATCATGAGTAAAAACTTAGAGAAAACTTACAATCCAAAAGAGATTGAACCAAAACTTTATGAAAAATGGTGTGAGAACAAATATTTTCACGCAGAAGTAGATAGAAGCAGAAAGCCATTCACAATTGTGATGCCGCCGCCAAATATTACAGGAAAGCTTCACATGGGACATGCGCTTGACAATACATTACAGGATATTTTGATCCGTTATAAAAGAATGCAGGGATACAATGCACTTTGGATTCCGGGAACAGACCATGCGGCAATCTCTACAGAAGTAAAGGTAACGAACCAGTTAAAAGAAGAAGGCATTGATAAGAAGGAATTGGGACGCGAAGGCTTCTTAAAGAGAACATGGGAATGGAAGGAAGAATACGGCGGAACAATTACAGAACAGTTGAAAAAACTGGGTACTTCTTGTGACTGGGACAGAGAACGCTTTACAATGGACGAAGGATGTTCGAAAGCGGTAGAAGAAGTATTCATTAAATTATATGAAGAAGGATATATTTACAAAGGATCCAGAATCATCAACTGGTGTCCGGTATGTAAGACTTCTCTTTCTGATGCAGAGGTAGAGCATGAAGAGCAGGCAGGACATTTCTGGCATATCAAATATCCGATCGTGGGAACAGACCGTTTCCTTGAGATTGCAACAACACGTCCAGAGACGATGCTTGGTGATACAGCGATTGCCGTACATCCGGATGATGACAGATACAAAGATATTGTAGGAAAGAAAGCGCTTCTTCCACTTGTGAATAAAGAGATTCCGATTGTTGCAGATTACTATGTAGACAAAGAGTTTGGAACAGGTGCAGTAAAGATTACACCGGCACATGATCCGAATGACTTCGAAGTTGGTAAGAGACATAACCTTCCGGAGATCAACATCATGAATGACGATGCAACGATCAATGAACTTGGTGGAAAATATGCAGGTATGGATCGTTACGAGGCAAGAAAAGCAATCGTAGAAGATTTGGGAAAAGAAGGTTATCTTGTAAAAGTGGCAGATCATACACACAGTGTAGGAACACATGACCGTTGTCACACAACAGTAGAGCCGCTTATCAAACAGCAGTGGTTTGTAAAGATGGAAGAACTTGCAAAACCGGCGATCAATGCATTAAAAACAGGAGAATTGAAATTCGTTCCAGAACGTTTTAATAAGATTTATTTACACTGGTTAGAGAACATCCGTGACTGGTGTATCTCAAGACAGATTTGGTGGGGACACAGAATTCCGGCTTACTACTGTGATGAATGTGGAGAATTCGTAGTAGCAAGAGAAGTACCGGAGAAATGTCCGCATTGTGGATGCACACACTTTATACAGGATGAGGACACATTGGACACATGGTTCAGTTCAGCATTATGGCCATTCTCTACACTTGGCTGGCCGGATCAGACAGAAGAATTGGATTACTTCTATCCGACAGACGTACTTGTAACAGGATACGATATCATTTTCTTCTGGGTAATCCGTATGGTATTTTCTGCATATGCGCATACAGGAAAATCACCATTCCATACTGTATTTATCCACGGTCTTGTACGTGATTCACAAGGACGTAAGATGAGTAAATCTCTTGGAAACGGTATTGATCCGCTGGAAATCATCGATCAGTACGGTGCAGATGCGCTTCGTATGACATTGGTAACAGGAAATGCACCTGGTAATGATATGCGTTTCTATGATGAACGAGTAGAAGCTAACAGAAACTTTGCAAATAAGGTATGGAATGCTTCCCGTTTCATTATGATGAATATGGAAGATAAGACGATTACAGAGCCTTCGGATGCGGATTTGACAGCGACAGATAAATGGGTATTATCCAAAGTCAATACACTTGCGAAAGATGTGACAGAAAATATGGATAAATTCGAGCTCGGTATCGCTCTTCAGAAAGTATATGATTTCATTTGGGATGAGTTCTGTGATTGGTACATTGAGCTTGCAAAATACCGCATTTATCATGCAGAAGAAGATGCGGCATCTGCAAATGCGGCTCTTTGGACATTGAAAACAGTATTGGCAAATGGTTTGAAATTGTTACATCCGTTCATGCCGTTCGTATCGGAAGAAATCTACAGCGTTTTAGTACCAGAAGAGGAATCCTTAATGATGTCTTCTTGGCCGGAATACAAAGAAGCATGGAACTTCGAGAAAGAAGAAGCGATCGTAGAGCATATGAAAGAAATCATCCGTGGAGTACGTAATGTCCGTGCAGAGATGAATGTTGCTCCAAGCAGAAAAGCAAAAACATTCATCGTATGTGAGAATGCAGAACTTGGAAACGGATTGGAAGCGATCAAAGTATCTGCAGCGCCGCTTATGAGTGCAAGTGAAGTTGTTGTACAGGCAACAAAAGAAGGAATCTCAGAAGATGCAGTATCTGTAGTTGTAACAGATGCCGTTGTATATCTTCCATTAGAAGACCTTGTAGATTTTGCACAGGAGATTGAGCGTCTGGAAAAAGAAGAAGCACGTCTTGTAAAAGAACTTGCACGTGTTAACGGAATGCTGAGCAATGAAAAATTCATCAGCAAAGCGCCGGAAGCAAAGATCAATGAAGAAAAAGCAAAATTAGAGAAATATACACAGATGATGGAACAGGTAAAAGAAAGACTGGAAGCTTTAAGAAAATAATTTTCGTAATGTGGAAAGAGGTTAGTACATGAAACAGATTCAGTTTAGAAAGATAAAGAAAGAGGAGATAAAAGAATATTGGAAGGCAAAGAAGGCACGTAGAGAGGCGATTCTTGAGAAACGCAGAAACAGCGCCTTTGCACAGAAGATGAAACCGGTTTACGCGTTCATGAACCGGTTCTCCCTCCTGTTTCATGTACTCTATGCCTGCCTTTTAAACTTTGTGATCGAAGGGATTTCCCGACACTCCTTTTTTAAGGCATGGGATTATATGGTAGGTTCTCCGTGGACCTTCCTATTCAATACCTATTTGATTTTTATAACATTTTTAATTGTATATCTTGTAAGACGAAGGGTATTCACAAGAATTCTTCTTACCGTATTCTGGCTGGGGCTTGGAATTACGAATGGTTACATGCTGCTTGTCCGAGTGACACCGTTTAATGCACAGGACTTAAAAGTATTGACGGATGCGGTGACCTTGTTTGACAAATATTTTAGCGGCTTCCAAGGAATTATGCTTGGACTTGGAATCGCCGCGGTTGTTGTATGGATGGTATCCATGTGGCGCCGAGGCGGACAGTATACCGGTAAGTTATATCGAATCCCGGCGTTAGTGGCAATTGTTGCATTTTTCGGTTTGACAGGACCACTTACAAATTATGCCATTGAGAATCGTATCGTATCGAACTACTTTGGTAATATAGCTTTTGCCTATGAAGATTATGGTTTTCCATATTGCTTTTCAGCCAGTGTGTTTAATACCGGAATCTCTCAGCCAAGTAATTATGATAAGAAGATGATGTCGGAAATCGCCGAAAGTGGGAAGGTTACAGAAGTTTCGACCGGCAGAAAAGATATGCCGAATATTGTATTCATCCAACTGGAATCCTTTTTTGATCCGTACGAAGTAGAGTTCTTCACGACATCTGAAGATCCGATCCCGAATTTCAGAAAGTTGATGAAAGAATATTCGACCGGATATTTCAAAGCTCCTTCCGTAGGGGCAGGAACAGCAAATACGGAATTCGAAGTATTGACGGGAATGAGTATGCGTTACTTTGGACCGGGAGAATATCCATATAAAACAGTACTGAAGACAACACAGGCAGAAAGTGCGGCAACGGCATTGAAACAATTCGGTTACGGTGCACATGCACTCCATAATAATGGAGGAAACTTCTATAGCCGCGCCGATGTATTTAACAATATGGGCTTTGACAGTTACACAAGTAAAGAGTTCATGAATATTCTTCAAGTAACAGAAAACGGTTGGGCAAAAGACGGTATTTTGACACAGCATATTAAAAATGCCATGGATTCTACAGAACAGCAAGACTTTGTGTTCGGAATTACCGTACAAGGACATGGAGATTATCCGGAAGAAAAAGTTCTCGAAAATCCAAAGATCAAAGTACAAGGGATTGAAGACGAAGGTAGAACAAATGCATGGGAATACTATGTAAACCAACTCTATGAAACGGATCAGTTTATTGCGGATTTAATCGGAATGCTGGAAGAGCGGGAAGAGCCGGCAGTCTTGGTACTTTATGGTGACCACCTTCCGACAATGGGATTGGAAGCAAAAGACTTGAAGAACAGGTATCTGTATAATACAAACTATGTCATCTGGGATAACATCGGTTTGAAAAAAGTAGATGAAAATCTGGCAGCATACCAGATCATGGCAGATGTGTTCCAACGTTTGGATATTCATTCGGGAACAGTATTTAACTACCATGAAAATCGAAGAAAAACGAAGAATTATCTAGCAGATTTGGAATTGCTCCAATATGATATCCTCTATGGTGATCAATATGTATATGGAGGAAAAGATAAGAATCCTGTAAGTACCGGATACATGCAGATGGGTGTGTTAGATACGATGGTGACAGGAATTGTCCCGACCTTGCAGGAAGGCTACAGCATCTATGGAGCAAACTTTACACAGAACAGTAAAGTCTATGTCAATGATGAAAAACAATCCGCCACATTTTTAAATAATACAAGGTTGGATCTTCCGGAAGCAAAGTTACAAAACGGAGACCGAATTAAAGTCTGTCAGGTAGGATCCAGCAATCGAATCTTCCGAGAATCGAAAGAGTGGATATTCTATGAGGATCGACTCGTGACGCCGGAAGAATATGCAGCGGCAGAAGCAGCCAGAAAAGCAGCAGAAGAAGCTGCAGCGGCCGCGGAATCAAAAGCAACAGAAGACCCGGCCACAACAGATGAGTCAGCGGTAACGGAGGAACAGACAACAAATGAATAAGAATGAGGTAGTATCGTATATTGCGGATATTCCCAAGTTCACAACCAAGAATTCTCTGGAGCATACCAGAGAATTTCTTGCACGTTTGGGGAATCCGGAGGAAGGACGGAAGATTCTGCATGTGGCAGGGACGAATGGAAAAGGATCCGTGTGCGCGTATTTGCAGGCCGTTCTTTTGGCAAAGGGAAAACAAACAGGAATGTTTATCTCTCCCCATCTTGTGGAACTGAATGAGAGAATCAAGATCAATGGGAGAGACATTTCCGATGAAAAATTAATCGAAACGTTCGCTTATGTGAAGCGTATTGTAAAGGAGATGGAGGCAGATGGAATTTCGCATCCATCCTATTTTGAATTTCTATTCGGCATGGGGATGTATGCCTTTCAAGAAGCGGGAATGGAATACATTATTTTGGAGACAGGTTTAGGTGGAAGACTGGATGCAACCAATGCAATTCTTCATCCGGCGGTTACCGTGATCACTTCCATCAGCCTGGATCATATGGAAATCCTGGGAGATACTATAGAAGCTATCGCCGGGGAAAAAGCAGGAATCATAAAAACTCATGTTCCGGTCGTATGTCTGGATGGAAAAGAGAGTACTCCGGTCATCGAAAAGCAGGCGAAAAAACGACAGGCGCCTTGTACAAAAATCTCGAAAAATGCGTACGAAATTCTAAAAATCGAGGCCAAAGATATTGATTTTTCCACAACGAGTGCGTATGATAAATATACTACGTGGAGGCTTCATAATACTGGAATTTATCAAGTGGAGAATGCGATGTTGGCGATAAAAGCGCTGGAAGTCATTTTTCCGGAAGAAACAGATCTGACAGTTTGGCAGGAGGCTATACAGAAGGTGTGCTGGCCCGGCAGAATGGAAGAGATCGCAGAAGGGATTTGGCTTGACGGAGCACATAATGTGGGAGCAGTCGAAGAGTTTGCCAAAAGCGTAGCATCTTTTGCAGGAAAGAAGGTTGTCTTATTCTCTGCAGTACAGGATAAGAATTATAAAGAGATGGCAGAATGTCTTTGTAAAAGGGTGAAGGCAGATGCCTATATCATTACGAAGATTCAGGATACAAGAGGTGAAGATGTCACAGAACTTGCCAATGTATTCCGACAGTATACGAAAGCAGAAGTGCTTGCGAAAGAAGATCTGGGACAGGCATTTCAGGCAGCAGTTGAGATGAAAGGAAAAGACGGACGGCTCTATTGTCTAGGTTCCCTTTATCTTGTGGGGATGATAAAAGAATTAATAGGAGGCGTAAAGCATGTTGGATTTTGATGAAGAATTGAAGAAGTTTAAACCAAGTGTAGAAGTAGAACAGATTGAAGAAGCAATCTATCAGGAAGATCTTACTGATATGACAGACATTCTACGTGAAATGATGAAACAGACGAAGTAATAAGGATTGTGGGGAGAACAAGTTGGAGTATACAAAAAAACTGATATATCAATCAAATTACTGGTATAATGATGGGCTATCAAAGGCTCAGATTCATGATACATCCGGAGCGATCAGTTCGCTTCGAAAAAGTCTCCAGTATAATAGGCAGAACACAAATGCCAGGAATCTTCTTGGGCTTGTCTATTATGCAAGGGGAGAAGTGGGAGCAGCTCTTGTAGAGTGGATTATCAGCAAGAATTTTAAAAGTCACGAAAATGTAGCGGATTATTTCCTTAAAAAAGTACAAGGAAATCCTACAGAATTAGAAGCGATGAACGGCGCTATCAAAAAATACAATCAATGCCTTGTGTACTGTGCACAGAATGGGGAAGACCTTGCTTTGATCCAATTGAAAAAAGTTATTCAGGCGAATCCCACATTCTTGAAAGCGCATTTGCTCTTGGCTTTGCTGTACATCCGAACGGAGCAGTATGCAAAAGCAAGACAGGTTCTTAAAAGAGCCCACAAGCTGGATACAACGAATGAGATGACGCTTCGATATATGCATGAGCTATCCAGATTGCATAGTAAGAAGATTGCCAAGATCAAAGAAGAGAAGGAACAGACGGTAACGTATCAGGTGGGAAATGAGACGATCATTCAGCCTGCAGCGGCAGGGGTCAAAGATAACGGCCTTATGATTACTTTTGTGAATATCCTGATCGGACTTGTGATAGGAGCAGCTGTCGTATGGTTTCTCATCGTGCCCGGAGTAGATCACGCACAGTCCTCCAAATTGAACCGTGAAATTGTAAAATACAGTGACCAGATTGCCGCAAAGAACGCGGAAATCAGCGCATTAAAAAAAGAATTGGAAGGCTATCGGGACAGCAGCGATGATGTAGAAGCTGCGAAGGAGACTGCAGAATCAACAAAAGAAAGCTATGAAACTTTGTTGACTTTAGAAGCCGGTTGGAGTTCCAACTCAAAAAGCGATGCAGATTTAGTAGAGAATCTGTTGAAGATCAATCAGGAAGCTTTGGGAAGTGAAGCTAAAGAATTGTACAAAAAGATTCATGACGATGTTGCGCCGCGTGTCTGCAAGAAACAGTATAAAGCGGCCAAACAAAGCTTTGAAGAAGGAAACTATGAAGATGCAATCAAAGCATTAGTTACCGTGACTTCTTTAGAAAAAGGTTATGATGATGGACAAGCTTTACTTCTTTTGGTACAGTCGTATCAAAAGGCGGGGAAAGAGGAAGATTATAAAGCAGCTTATGAGAAAGCAAAAGAATTATTCCCGGATGCGTTAGCGAAGATGGAACAGGAAGCAAAACAAGAGGAAGACGCACAGGCAGAGAATGCAGACGCAGAGAATGCGGATGCAGAGAACGATGCGGAAGAAACAACACAGGAAACAGAATAGCAGATTATACAAAAGACAGAGAAACGAGGAAAAATTCTCTGTCTTTTTTTATAGAATAGGAAATTCCGCTGGAATCTTATAAACCAAAATAAGGGGGAAAGACACAATGGACTACAGAATACAGGAGAATTACCTGACGATATTTTTGCCGCATGAACTGGATCACCACAATGCGGAGGATATCCGAAAACAATCGGATCATCTGATAGAGAAAAAACACATCAAGCATGTGATTTTTGATTTTAAAGGAACAAATTTCATGGACAGTTCGGGAATTGGAGTAATTATGGGGCGGTATAAGAAAGTAAGTCTGCTTGGCGGTGAGGTATGGGCATCTCATGTCAACAACAGAATGAAAAAGATACTTTTAATGTCAGGAGTCACAAAAATCATGCAGATGTGCGAGGAGGAACAAGGTATATGAAAAATACAAAGGAACGAAACGAAATGGAAGTATTGTTTGACAGCAGATCCTCAAATGAGGGATTTGCAAGAGTTACGGTAGCAGCATTTATGACGCAGCTAAATCCTACGGTGGAAGAGGTCTCAGACGTAAAAACCGCAGTCTCAGAGGCTGTAACTAACGCCATCATCCATGGATATGAAAATGAAATACATACGATTCGAATCCACTGTATTACAGAAGGAAACCGTATCGGCATTCGGATTGAAGATCATGGAAAAGGAATCGAGAACATCTCACAGGCGATGGAACCACTCTTTACTACAAAGCCGGAATTAGACCGATCCGGAATGGGGTTTGCTTTTATGGAGGCTTTTATGGATAAACTGGAAGTCACCTCCAAACCTGGGGAAGGTACTACAGTTTATATGGAAAAATATATAGGGAAAGGGAGGGAAACATGGAGCACACAATCGCTTTGATCAAACGCTCACACGAGGGAGATGAAGAAGCGAGGGCGCAGCTTGTAGAAGAGAATGTGGGATTGATCTGGTGTGTAGTCAAACGATTTTACGGAAGGGGAACGGAGGCGGAAGATTTGTTTCAGATCGGCAGTATCGGTCTATTAAAAGCAATCGATAAATTCGATTTTTCCTATGACGTAAAGTTTTCAACCTATGCAGTGCCAATAGAGTAAGATAAAGGAAACGACCGGAAAAGCCTTAAAATAAGGGATTTCTGATAAAGGCATTGGATTAAAAATCAGTGCTGTCAGATAAACATTTCGATATCTTATGTTGAAATAGCAGTGTAGATAAGATATTGAAAACAATTCGGAATTGTTTCTGATAGAAACCTTCTTGAATGAGATGATGAGCATTCAAAGGAGGTTTTTTTATGGCAAGAATTATGACAAGAAGAAAAGCCATACCCAAAGCAATTGAATTACTACAATGTCTGCCACAGACGGAGGAAGTTGTGGAAGTGATACAGGCATTAAAAAAATATTCCTCCACCCCATTGGATAGATGGGATGTAGCCAGTGTATATGAAGCACTGGATGAATGGACAGAATCGCATGGTGGAGTCCCGCCGAAAATAAAAGAGTGTGACAGTCATAAGGAATTGCCAAGTCATATGGTCTTTGAAAAGCTTTTTGGAAAAACAGCAAAAGAGTTTCTGAATGATTATTATGGAGAAATTGAATATGTAAGAATTGGTCGTCATAGGACAAAATGTGTTGATAATCAATATGATTTTCTGGAAATATTCAGAAAGGAATTTGAACGAATACAACCGGCAACGTCAAAAATTTATGATGCTTGCAGAAATCCAGAAACACCATCATGGGGAACAATCGCAAGAAGGTGTAAAGTATCTTCCTGGTCAGAGCTGGTTACGTTGTCTGGTGTAGAGGCAAATTGCATCAGAAGAAGATATGACACATATAATATTAGAAAGAAGTTGAGTGTTACACAGAAAACAAATGTGGAAACAAATCTGACAGTATGCGAACAGAAGGAAGAAAAAGAACGATTTGAGGCATTGTTGATAAAGACACATGATTTAACCTTGCAGGCTGAGAATCGGGAAAAGGCAGAAAAAGCAGTTTCAAAACATACATTACGAATCGGGAGGAAATAAAGATGGCAAAAGTTGTAGCAATAGTTAATCAAAAAGGTGGTGTCGCAAAGTCAACTTCTTGTGTGAATTTAGGAATTGGACTGGTAAAAAAAGGATATAAAGTTCTGGCGATAGATTTTGATCCACAAGGTAGCTTAACAGAGAGTCTTGGCTATCAGAATCCAGATGAATTGGAAATAACCGTAGCAACAATTCTTCATTGTGAGATGAATGGTCTTGAATTACCAGAGGGATATGGAATTCTTCATCATGAAGAAGGATTGGATATTCTTCCGGCAAATATTGAATTGTCTGGGATAGAAGTCAGTCTGGTAAACGTTATGAGCAGAGAATATGTGTTAAAACAGTTTATCAAGACAATTTCATCAGAATATGATTATATCCTGATTGATAATATGCCATCGTTAGGAATGCTCACTGTAAATGCACTTGCAGCAGCTGATTCCGTCATCATCCCGGTTATGGCGCATTATCTTCCGGTTAAAGGATTGGAACAGCTGATGCAAACCATATATAAAGTCAGGAAGCAGATAAACCGAAAACTTCAGATTGACGGAATATTGCTTACGATGGTGGATCGCAGAACCAATTTTTCAAAAGAGATTATAGAGTTACTTCATGATAATTATGGCGAATATATCAATATTTTTGAGACTGCAATCCCGTTTTCGATAAGAGCAGCAGAGACGAGTGCTGAGGGAGTAAGTATTTATAAACATGATCCGAAAGGTCGTGTTGCTAAAGCATATGAAGAACTGGTGGAGGAGGTGATTGGCAATGGCAGTGAAAGAAAGTAGTGCTTCAAAGATAAAATTCAAAGGTGTAGATGCATTATTCGGATTGTCAGAGGAGCAGGAGTGTGTGAGGGAAATTCCACTGGACGAGCTGGATACATTCAAGAACCATCCTTTTAAAGTATTCAGGGATGACAAAATGGAAGAAATGATAGAAAGTATTTCAGAGTATGGGGTTCTTGTGCCAGGAATTGCAAGACCTTCCAATTCTGGAGAAAAGGATTATGAATTAGTTGTGGGACACAGAAGAAAATATGCGTGCAGAGAATTAGGACTGAAAACAATGCCGGTTATTATCAGAGATATGTCTGATGATGAAGCAACTGTAGTTATGGTCGATTCCAACATTCAAAGAGAAAACCTGCTGTATAGTGAGAAAGCATTTGCATACCGCATGAAGTATGAAGCATTGAAACGTCAGGGCAGAAGAACAGATCTAACTTTGGTCCAAGTTGAACCAAAGTTGAAAAAAAGATGGGCGGCTGAGATGGTTGGCACAGAAGTCGGAGAAACAATGAGTACGATCAAACGATATATACGATTGACGTACCTGTCGAATTATTTGCTGGAGTTTGTAGATAAAAATGAATTGCCATTTACTGTTGCAGTTGATTTATCTTATTTGAAAAGTAATGAGCAGTCATTATTACTGGCGTTTATAGGAACAACAAAGAAAATGCCTAATGGATCTCAAGCAAAAAAATTGAAAGAGCTTAGCCAGCAAAAAGAATTGACTGGAGAAGATATTGAGAAAATTCTTAGAGGAGAAGCAAAAGTGAATTACCAGAAAATCAGCTTTTCAGAAAAGCAACTGCAAAAATATTTTCCACCAGATTATAAGAAAGAACAAATTGAAAAAATTATATTTCAGTTATTAGATTCGTGGAAGGCACAAACAGAACAAAGGGGATGATAGAATGGAATATGATAAGCAAATAAGATATAATGATAGCCAGATGGAAAGATATCAGTCATATATTTCTAAAGTACAGAAGATAAACAGATTGGATAAGAGGACAAAAGAAATGACGATTGGAGATGGAATTAAAAAATCAATTCTGCCACTGGCATTTATGGTATTCTGGTTTTGGATGACAAAAACAATTATGAAGGTCAGTGGACAGACGGATTGGTTCTGGTGGGTATTTATTGCCGGACTTCCATTTGGAATACATAAAATGCGGTTGATTCTGATTCCGAGAGGAATGGATACCACAGCAACACTTGGGATGGCTGCATTAAGTGTCATCATTGGAGCATTGATTGGAAGTATCATGATTCCAGTGTATGTGATTAGAGCGATATACGTGTTTATACGGTATGTCATTGGAAAATAGAATATTAGATTGATAAGAGGCAGGCTTGCGAAAACAAAAATCGTAAGTCTGCCTCTTTTTTTGTGCTTAAAACCAGGCAATTCAGGGGAAGTCCCTTTTGCAAATATATATTCTTGGAGGATTTTTAAGATGAGAGAGCGAATTGAAAGTAAGCATGTAACTAAGGAAATCAAAAGTCAGATGCCAGTAATTCCGGTGGAAATTGTTAAAGAAAGAGGCTGTACGTTCTGCCCGTATTATCTGGGCAATTATGAGAAACAGCCACGCTGTATGATGAAAACCTGTGCCTGGGATGATGAAAATGAACGTTTCCATCCAGTTCTTCGTGAACTGATCCCATTTTACAAAGAGAAGATGGAAAAAGCAGAAGAAAAGTTCCTTGCAATGAAAAAGATTTATACAACACTGTTAGGAATGTTTGCCGATGAAATGAAGCTAGAAGAGTTGGAAAAAGATGAATGTTACGGATGTGCCTATGGAAAATGTGGACCATGTATCGGCATCTGTTACAAATCAATGAAAGCATAGGAGGGTTAAGCCAATGAATACAACAGTTATTTCCGGGCGATTGGTAAGAAATCCCGGATACAACGAAGTGGAGAATGAAAAAGGACTTCATAAGATTGCCAAGTTTGTTCTGGCAGTCA
>OLRL01000867.1_pt1 | contig 14766 bp, 24 predicted proteins | sample 1643201 | NCBI WGS metagenome assembly OLRL01 (sample SAMEA3136649, study PRJEB25190) | human gut metagenome | biome: human gut; feature: human-associated habitat; material: faeces | place: Austria | collected 2013
AGAGCACTTGACTTTTAATCAAGTTGTCCGGGGTTCGAATCCCCGATGCTTCACTGTTTAAAACAGCCAAGGTCAAAAGCCTTGGTTATTTTTTTAAAACAATATAGATTTGCGGATATGGCGGAATTGGCAGACGCGCCAGATTTAGGTTCTGGTGTCCATGACGTGCAGGTTCAAGTCCTGTTATCCGCAGTAAGAAACGGCAGAACGCTTATAAATCAAGTGTTTTCTGCCGTTATTTTAATTCTATGATACTTAATTGATACTATTTACCATATAAACTATCAAGCAGCTCAGCTACTTCGCTTTGTTTGGAAGGGAACAGATGAGAGTATATATCAAGGGTAGTTGATACATTTTCGTGCCCCAGTCGTTCCGATACCAGAAGGGCAGAGAAGCCTAATTCAATCAGCAATGAAGCGTGAGAATGTCGAATATCATGCAGCCGGATGTGATGTAAACCTGCTGCTGCTTCATGCTGCTTCATGTGTCGCAGATACGGGTCCTTTGATGATTGAAACACTCTGGTGTCTGGCTGTGGTGCATATATGCGTTTCATGTGCCTTTCTAAGCACTTGCAAAGGAATTTAGGGATAGTTATAGTCCTATTCCCTTTTGCTGTCTTAGGGGGCGTTATAACGGTTTTTCCGTCTATCTTATGATAGGTTTTATTTATGCTGATAGTCCCCACTGCCGTGTCAATATCGGCGAAGGTTAATGCCATAAGCTCCCCTATTCTCATACCAGTATAGTAGAGAACCAGAAAGGCAGTATAGAAAGGGTCATTCTTATCAAAAGTATCAATAAATCGGTCAAATTCTTCTTTTGTCCAGAACTGGACGCTTTTCACCTTTTTCCCAATATTATCCCCAGCAATCCGGCAAGGGTTCTGTGTAAGCCCATAATACTTCACAGCGAAGTTAAATACTGCCGATAGCTCCATAACAATATTATGCAGGTATGACGGGGACAAAGGCTGTCCGGTTGCTCCTGTGGCTGTCTTTAGTTCTGCCTGCCATTTCCGCACGTCTGCTGCTGTTATGCTGCTTAATGGCTTATCTTTAAAGTAAGGGATTACCCACGCTTCTAGGCGCTGCTTTTCGCTCTTATATGAGCTTAATTTGGCATGAGCTTTCTTGTCTTCTAGGAATAGCTCACACATAGAGGAAAAGGACATATCAGGCTTGCCCTGCTGCTGTTCTAAGAACTGCCTTTCCCATTCTTTAGCATCTCTTTGAAGGGTAAAGCCCCTCTTCATCTTCTGCTTTTTACTTCCGGTATAATCCGTATAATAACATTTCACATACCACTTCCCGGTATCTTTATCTTTGTAAGTTGGAATAATAATCACCTCTTTCAATTCATACCGGGGGCGGTTTTGGAAATGAAAGGGTTAAGGGTGTGAATTTAAAGCATCCCCTTTTTGAGATATGCGTTGTATGCACACCTAATGTAACAAATTGTTATACCATGAAGGGATTATTTATCCCATCATCTTTGAGATGTCAGTTTAATTGATTTCTCGCTTTTAAGGGGGGGAGGTAATTTGTCGCCCCCTTCCACAGAATTGTGGGAGCCGGTTAAACTCGTCTTGATGACGAAAACCATAATAAGGGGTAACGGATATTGTGACACCTGATGCACTGTTTAGGTGTCCGTTTAACAGGCATCTGAACTGCTGCTTTGACAGTTCAGTTCGTCTTGTATGACGAAAACCATATTGAGGACATCACAATTTGAGATTCCGTTGCTATTAAGGATAGTCCAATTTTTGAATTGTCCTTCACTCGCCAATCTTGGCGAATGAACAGTATCGAGCTCAATTTTGAGCTGGTTTAAAAGTGTAGAAATTTCTACGGTGCTAAAATTTTAGCGGCTATTGTAAATATTTCTAAAAGTTTAGAAAAATACTCACAGTGACGAAATGGCAGCGCAATCTTGCGCTATCGAGCAGCCGAATTTTCGGCGCTATTCTTCTGGGGTGTCGGTTTTTCGGTATTTAGGGATTTTAATAAGGTCCTCTAAATGGTAACAAATTCTGCCTAATCCATCATCATTTAATTGTTTTACCAATGAAATTATATAATCTTCATCAATACAAACAATATCATAGTCCTCTTTTGGCTCTAATTGACATAACCCTGCAGTTCTCATATCTTCAAGCAATTTATCCATTTTTGTTAATACAAAACTTCCCAATAATTCGCTTACTGGAATATTGAGCGCAGATGCAATTTTTTTTAGGTTTTCTGTCCTAGGTTCTCTTTTATTTGTTTCGTATTGACGTATTGTTATTTCTGCTAGCCCTGCTTTTTGGGCTAGCTCTTTCTGTGTAAGCCCTGCTTTGACTCTAGCAGCTTTTATGTCACTTCCGTAGCTTATTTCATCGTTCATGAGTTAACCTCCTTTGTTAAGTTAGTATAACATATATTAGTTGTTTTGAACATATTCAAAATGAATAAAAAAATTATTGACATATTCAAATGAATATGATATGTTTTGTATGTATTCAAAACGAATATGAAGGAGGTGAAAATAAATGCGCATTAACAGACAAAAATACATGATTGCCAGAGCAAGAGCTTGTATGGGGCAGAAAGAGCTTGTAGAAGCTGGAATACCTAAAGGTACTCTTTGCAGAATGTTGAGAGATGATATCAGACCAGAAACAGCCGGAAAGATTGCAAAGGCTTTAGGCGTTGATGTTTTAGACATTATCGAAGTAGAAGACGAATAACAGAACCGGGGGCGGTTTTGGAAGTGTAAGGAGTTGCGCCAGCGCAATAGAAAGGAGATGAAAGTGCATGAGTAAACAAGTTTACACTGCAAAAGATTTACAGGAGATTTTAGGTATATCAGAAAGCCTTGCATATCAGTATATTCGAACTATGAATGAAGAACTGAAAGCAAAAGGGTATTTGACAGTCAGGGGAAAAGTTCCCTGTGCTTACGTACAAGAAAGGTTCTTCGGCATGAAGGCAGCAGGTGAGTAAATGATAAGTGTTGAAGAATTGGAGAAAATTCACCCTGAAAAATATGCTAAAAACGATATTGGGACAAGCAAGCTTTTTGTAGCGGTATGGAAAAATAAAATTGTATATGTGCCAGAAAGAAAAGGCTTTTTTGTATACAATGGGAAAGTATGGGAAAAAGACATTGAAGACTTAAAAACTCATGAAATGGCAAAAGAATTTACTGTTTCAATTATTGAGTATTTTCGAGAGAAAAAACCTGATGATGATGCCGTATTAAAGTATTATTCCAAATTTTTAAGTAGAGGTAACCGACTTCGCATAATTGATGACGCTAAAAGTATTTGTCCTGTATCTTTTGAAAAATTTGACAGGCAGCCCTATTTTATAAATTGCCAGAACTGCACAATAGATGTTGCGACAGGTGATACGCACCAGCATAACCCTATGGACTATTTAACAAAAATATCAAACGTTTGGTATGAGCCAAGTGCAAAAAGCCCGGATTTTATAAAATTTATAAATTCTGTTATGCAGGAAAAAGAGGAGCTTATAGCATATCTTCAACGTGCATTAGGCTATTCAATTACCGCTGCGACATTTATGGAATGTTTTTTCATTACTTATGGGTCAACTACAAGAAATGGCAAGGGTACATTAAACAGTACAATAATGCACATGTTGGGAGATTATGCAAAAGCATCACCTTACGAGACGTTTACAAGTAAGAAATTTAAAGGAAACGGAGGAGGAGCAAGCGAGAATATAGCAAGGCTTGCTGGTTCTCGTTATGTATCTGTATCAGAGCCGGCGGAAGGAATTACCTTGGATAGTGCTTTGATAAAAACGTTGTCCGGTAATGATGTTATTACAGCAAGAAACTTGTACGAAAGTTCTTTTGAGTTTGTTGCATCATTTAAACTTTGGATTAACACAAATCATCTTCCGGCAATACCGGACGATACAGTTTTTAAAAGCGGACGTGTACAGTTAATTCCATTCAATAAGCATTTCAGTGAAAAAGAGCAGGATAAAGGGCTAAAATCAAGATTGATTACAAAAGAAAACATAAGCGGCATTTTTAATTGGTGTATGGAGGGATTGCAGCTCTTAATTAAAGAAGGAGGGTTGAAAACGCCAGATACTATTCAAAACGAGATTGATAAGTATCAACAAGATAATGACAGGATTAGTGAATTTCTCAATGATTGTTTTGTAATAGCGGATTTAGACAATAAAAACAGGGTGAAAATAAGTGCCGTATATAAAATATATTGTAACTGGTGTAAGGAAAATGGGTATAAACCATGGAATAAGAAGAACCTTAAATCAAAGTTATCTGAAAAAGTGACTGTAAAAACTATCGACCATCAAGACCACCTTGTGGGGTATCGTATAGAACCAGATACTCCGCAAGAATGGTACGACTAAGGGAAAAAAGGGTATTATAGGGATATTTTTCAAAAACTTTTATACTTAAATTCTCATAAGGAATTTTTCAAAATCACCCCTAAAATTCCCTTTTCCCCCTGAATGAAAGGAGAAAATAGAAATGAAAAAGTGTAAAAATTGCAATCCATTTAAAAACTATGATGCGTTAGTTATATTAACTCGGCAAGGGTGTGTTATGACATCAAATGATGCTCAGCTTACCTTTGCTGAAGATGCTCAGCTTTATAAACTTAACAAGATTATTGCAGACAGAACAAGAAGGAGAAATGAGGAAGAAGAGCGGATAAGGAAAAACCAGAAAGCGTTTTATGAATTATTTGGATTTTATTTTAAAGAGCAGGAGGAAATAAACCATGAAGAATGAAAAGATTGACTTAAAAGATATGCAGCCAGAGAAGTATCCATTATACTACATAGCGGACACACTAGAGGACATTAACCGATCCCTGCGGCAGCTTAACGATACCCTGGGCTGTATCAGTCTGCATTTGTCAGACATGACAGAATTGACCGAGTGCATCGGAAACACACCCAGAGGGAAGCTATTCTGTATTTCCGGGAATGTAACAACATACGAACTATAAGAAAATAGCCCCATAAGAAGCACCACCTTCTTACAGGGCAAGCATAGCCGGAGCTACATAAATAATACATAAGCAGTGTAGCAGATTTTCCGGCAGAAGGGAAGCATTATGGAAAAATTATTTATAGAACTCATCAATGAGCTGGTTAAACTATCCATTCCGGAACTGGAAAAAGTGAAAAAGGAATGGCTTGAGAGCCTGGAAGGACAGGAAGTATCAGAAAGAGTGATAGCGTTTTGCATGGCAGCAGCGAACCTTGTAATTGAGAAGAAAAGAGAAAAGGAAGGTGCAGCAGTATGAATATTGAATTTAAAGAAACTGGAGTTGTAGAGATGTTAAGCCATCAAGATTTTTCACCATATTATCATTGTCGGGGAATTGATGAGTTGCTTAGACATAAACCATTCAGCGTTACTAAGAGCATGGCACAATCATTGTTTATGCTTGGTTATATCCAAGGTAAGCGTGCAGAGCGTGCTAGAAGGCGTAAAGGGGTGAAGAAATGAGCATACAAGAAGATTTCCAGATGTTTTCGGACATCTGGAGGTTTTACAAAGAATACGCCGTAAAAGTGCCTAAAACAGCAGATAATAAGGTCGTAGCGAAATTCTATCAAGAGATAGTAAAAAGTACAGGCATATTGGCAAAGAAATATAACACAGAGCTGTGCAAAGCGTTGATAACAGCCATAGTAAAGGACTTTGATAGGAGGATTACATATAATGAAAAGCATAGAAGCACTTAAAGATATTTTAGCAGCCGGAACGCCTGTATATTGCATAGTGGCAATGTTTTTGTACTGGTTAGTGATAGGATATTAAAGATATACACATCATCAACAAGAGTTTTAGTAAAATCCGAAGATATACAGGTTAAGAACGAAACTACCAAATTTTATAAAACTGCTGCCCTTCCGGGAACGGTGCGCCAACACCAGAACCAGACGGCAGCAGGAAAGAAAAGATTGAGAGCGTGACCTTACTTGAAAGAAGGTGATTACATGAGTGTGAAAATTAAAGTATCTTATGAAAGCCCCCAGGAACTCCAGGAAGTCCTTGAAAGGCTTGCCCCTATGGTACAGAAGTGTAAGGCTTCTAAGGGGCAGGAAGGGCGGTATAAGAAAGCGTATATTGTACTAAAGGAGCAATCGAACCACGAGGGAACCATGAGAAAACAATAATTGAACAACGGGGGAACTACGGGAAAGTAATAGTTGAACAGCGAGGGAACAGCGAGAAATTCCTTTCTTTTTTGTGGCAACTATGATATAATTATTTTAAAGCAAATAGAATAATAAGTACCCCAGTAACACCTCCCGGTTATTGGAAGCCTTACAGGGCGTGGGAATGACTTACAGACAAATGTCTGGAGTTGTTTCTGCGCCTTTTTATTTGCTCTATTTCTTAAATTCATTCTACCGAAGCCGACTGGGCGTAAAACAGGGAAAGGAAAACGATATGGAAAATCAAAACAAGGAACAGGGAAACAATGTAGAACAAAACAATACTGAAAACCACGCAAGCGGAAATCAGGAGAAAACATTCACACAAGAGGAAGTTAATCAGATTGTGCAGAGTAGACTTGCAAGGGCTAAATTCGAGAGTGCACCGGATTTTTCAGCAAGAGAAGCGGAGCTTTCAAGACGTGAAACCCAATTAGATGCAAGGGAAAAACTGGCAGATGCGGGATTACCAAAAGAATTAGTCTCAGCACTGAACTGTTCCAATAAAGAAACAATGGAAAAAAGCATTGAAACGCTCATTTCTTTTCTAGGCAGCAATACACCTAATAACCCGCCTAATAACGCAAATGCAACAGGAGTTTACAGGGTGAGCACTGGCTCTATGGGAAAATCTGAAACAAACACCAGCTTTGCAAAAGATGCCGAGATTAGAAAAGCAATGGGCTTGAAAGGATAGAGTAAATTATGGCAATTGAATTAGTTGAAGAATATCTCCCTTATGTAGATGAACAATTTACAACGGAAAGTAAAAAGGATTTATTGACTAATCAGGACTTTTCTTTTGAAAATGCACATACTGTAAAGGTTTATAAGATTTCAACGGGAAAAATGAACAATTACGGGCGTGTAGGTCCTAATAGTCCAAATTGGTCAAGATATGGTGAGATTGAGTCATTAAATGCAACAACGCAGAGAATGACACTAGAACAAGACCGGTCTTTTACTTTCGCTATTGATAAGTTAGACGAAGATGAGACAAAAGAGACGTTACAGGCTGCGTCAGCTCTTGCCAGACAGATGCGTCAAGTGGTAATCCCTGAAGTGGATAAGTATATTCTTAATGTCATTTGTGAGGGGATGGATGAAGAAAACAAGCCGGAACCCATGGCACTGACAAGAGAAAATATTTATGATGAGATTATCAAAGGAAATAAGCTTCTGGATGATGCAGAAGTACCGGAAACCAATAGAGTTCTTGTTGTGACTCCTGATACATATTTGCTGATGAAACATTGTAAAGATATTATCATGGATACTGATATTGGAAACGACATGAGAATAAAAGGTGTTATTTCCAATCTTGACGGCTTAACAGTTCTGAAGGTTCCTGCTGCAAGATTACCGGAAAAATTCGGCTTTCTTATCACGCATCCGTGTGCAACAGTAGCGCCTTTAAAATTAGAGAGTTATAAGGTACATCAGGACCCACCGGGTATCAGCGGTTCCTTAGTGGAAGGGCGTGTTGTGTATGATGCCTTTGTGCTGGATAACAAGAAAAAAGCTATTTACTATCAGGAAGTAACAGCCTGAAATAATTGATAAGCACTCTGGGCGTTTCTCTTTTCGCCTAGGGTGCTTTTTGAGGTGAGGACATGACAAATGAACAGTTAGTAATTCGTATTTGTGCCGGCATAGATGAAGCCGATAATACGCTGCAACTCTGGCAACAGAACCGGGGATATATAAATAAAATCGTAAATCATTATAAAGCCTATGCCGAGGAAGAAGACTTGCAGCAGGAGGCATATTTGGGATTGTGTGAAGCAATCCGTCATTATAATCCTGAGGAAGAAGTGCCATTTATTACTTATGCCGGTTACTGGATAAGGCAGCAGATAGGGCGCTATATCAAGAGTAACGGAACTGTTCGTTTGCCGGAACACATACAAGCCAGAGTCAAAGAGTATAAACAGATGGTTTTGACGTGGAAGGTAACCATTGGCAGAAAGCCCACAGACAGGGAGATTTGCCACTACCTGAGGATTAGTTGGGAAATGTTGGAGAACATCAGGAAAACGGCTCAAATGGCACGAATTGGAAGCCTAGACGTGCCTATTGGAGAAGATGGGGAGTGTTCTATGTATGACCTGCTGCCCTCTGCCATAAATGAAGAAGAACAGGTAATTGAGAAAATCCAGCAAGAGGAATTGAAAGAAGTCCTGTGGTCTTTGGTGGACTCTTTGCCCGGTGAACAGCCTAAGATAATACGTCTTAGATACCAGAACGGCATGACATTGAGAGCCATAGCCGAAGATAAAGGGGTAACACTGGAAGCAATTCGGCAGCAGGAAAGGAAGGGGTTAAGCGAACTTAGAAAGCCCTCCAGAAGTAACCGGCTTCGCCCATTCCTCTATGATGAGGACAGAGTGTATAGCAGGGCATTACAGGGCAATGGTGTAGAGCATTTCAATCTGACATGGACCAGCTCAACAGAGAGGGTGGCACTGTATGGAAAATGATACAGAAATGATACTAAAAAGCCTTGTAGAATATAAAAATAACGTTTATTATAAAGAAAGATGCACTAAAAACAAAGGTAAATAGTTGTATATAATAGGTAGAAACAGGTATTTTGACTCCTGTTATCCGCAGTAAGAAATGGTAGAAGATGTTTAAATACGACATTTTCTACCATTTTTTTCATTTTTTATTTATTCTGTAGTATCCGGATTATTAAATTGCTGAAAAAGTGTATTTACTCTGTCGGTGGCAGCGGTTAAATAGATTACACATAGTTATATTATCTATGTGAATTCCTAGAAAATGTATATGATTAACAAAAATTGAATATTCAGCAATACTTGCAAAAGAAAGTGATGTGGAGTAAAGTATAAAATACCATTTAGCCCTTGAGCGAGTTTTCTTTTTAAGCACATGGTATATTGTATAAACCGAAGACATACATTGTAAAAACAGCGTCTTCGGAGGCTTATCCTTGAAAGAATATATTGAAGAAAGGGCAATTGAAATAGCCAATTATATTATTGAAGAAAAGGCAACAGTAAGGCAGACTGCGAAAAAATTTGGAGTAAGTAAGAGTACGGTACATATAGATGTAACAAAAGAGGCGTTTTTGTGAAGGTTGTTTATGAGGTGAGGTAAAGAAGGAGAAGGCCGTAGAAATGCGGTCTTTTTCTTTTGGGTGATTTTATTGTGTTATGGGTGGAAATCGGTTAAAATAGAATATAGAAAGATTGTATTAGGAACGGTTGAGGGGATAAAGTCAATGAAACCATGGAAAGATTTGTTTCGTACACATATATTGGAACGTGGACTGAATTATTATGAGGAAGGTTATGTTACTTCATTGGAACAGACTTCGACAGGATATACAGCAGTAGTAGAAGGAACAGAGGATTATGATGTAGAAATAGAGATTCGGGATGATCGGGTTTATGATATGACATGTACATGTCCGTATGCAGAAGAAGGAAATTATTGCAAACATGTGGCGGCGGTTTTGTATGAGATAGAAGAAGGAGAACCAGATACAAAAATACCGGGAAATTATCTTCAAAAGGTTCAGGAACAAAATAAAGAATTGCAAGAGATTATTGCCGGAATTCCAATAGATGAATTACAGGAAATCGTATTTTCTCAGGCAACTTCGGATGAGTTTCTATATAATAGGATTATGACAAAGTATGCGCCGATAACACCGTGTCATATGATCAGATTGAAACAACAGGTAAATGATATCGGCTATCATTATTCTGACAGAGGCGGGTTTGTAGATTATTATCATGCAACAGATTATACAGATGCATTGAATACGCTTTTAGATGAAAATGTTCCGCTGTTATTGGAGAAAAATTATAGAATGGAAGCATTTGAATTAGTAAATTGTATCTTTTATGAGATTGGGAATCGAGATATAGATGATTCAGATGGAGGCACATCATTTGTAGCAGATAATTGTTACGAGTATTGGCAAACAATACTGCAAGAATGTAATGATAAAGAAAAAGAAAATATGTTTCAATGGTTTCAAGATCATCAGGAAAATTATGTAATTGATTATTTGGAAGATTATATTAGTGATTTTTTGCTGAATGAATTTCATGATGAAGAACTACTTCAGAAGAAACTTCATATGTTGGATGAAAAAATCGTTAAGTTTCAAAAAGAAAACTATAGTGGCGATTCGTATTCCGCATATTACGGTATGGTCAATAACATAATTACAAGGATATGTTTGATGGAAGAATTGAGTTATTCTAAGCAGGAAATAAAAGAATATCGGCAGAAATATAGGAATTTTTCTGAAATTCGGAAGATGGAAATACAGGAATATTTATCTGATAAAAAGTATGAAGAAGCCATTGCAGTATTGAAGGAAAGTAAAAAATTGGATGCGGACAAAGCCGGATTGGTAGCAGAATATAGTCAGCAATTAATTCAAATTTACGAAAAAAGAAATATGCAGAACGAATACGTGCAGGAACTGCAATATCAGGTGTTTGAATGTATGCAGCGTGATTTGGAATACATTGTCAAATTGAAAAAGCTGTGTAGTGAAACGGAATGGGAGGAGCAAAGAGAAAAATTTTTACAGGGGAAAACTTCTTATTGGATACGATATGAATTTTTAGTGGAAGAAGAATTATTTGAAAGATTGCTTCAGGAAATTCAAAAGAACCAGTCTGTTCATGTATTAGATCAATATGAAAAAGTATTGAAAAAGTATTTACCGAATGAAATCAGGGATATGTATGTGCAATATGTGAAAAAGGAATCAACTCGAACATCAGATAGAAAGTCATATAAGTATTTAATATCCTACCTAAAAAAGATTACAAAATATCCCGATGGCAAAAAGATAGCACGTGATATTGCAGAGTGTTGGAAGCAAGATTACAAAAGAAGACCGGCTATGATGGATGAGCTTCGAAAAGCCGGATTTTGATGTGTGATAAATAAAGTGAAGGAAAATTGTTAAGGAAGATGGGTAGTATGAGGAATTGCAGAAGTGAGTGTATTTTCAGTAGTTGTAAAATAATAGGAGGTTTTGTATGAGCGAAAAGAAAAAGAAAATAGGTTTTACTGTTGCATGTATAAATGAATTTGCACAACATTATAATCTCAGCATACAAGAAGCATTCCGTTACCTTTTTCAATTTAAAGGGATTGCGTTTATAAAAGAAAACTATGAAGTTGAACATACTTTAGATTTTGGAACAATAGTAGAAGACTTAGGAATATTGTGCCGAAAAAACGGAGGCGCGTTATGAGATTATATCACGGAAGTAATATTGTAATTGATAGTATAAATTTGGCAATGTGCAGACCATATAAGGATTTTGGAAAAGGGTTCTATTTGACAGACATAAAAGAACAGGCAGAAAATATGGCCGTAAGGGTGTCAAAGATTTATGGTGGTTCTCCCGTTGTCAATACTTTTGAAATACAAGATGATTTCAGAAAAATAGAGGATATCAAGGTTAAGGATTTCGGTTTGGAAACAACGGAAGAATGGGCAAAATTTGTCATGAATAATAGAAATCGAACATTTACAAATGTGAAAGGTATTTTGTGTAATAAGGATAACAAATATGACATTGTTATAGGACCTGTTGCGGATGATAATATGGCATTATTATTTCGTCAGTATGAAAATGAAATTATTGATTTTGAAACCTTGTTGAAAGGAATGATATATAAGAAGACATCGTCGCAGTATTCTTTTCATACAGAAAAAAGTATAAAACTTTTGCGAAAGGTAGGGAATTAATATGGGTAAGCAGGAACAATTAATAGAATATATCATTCAGGATATTGTTGATATGTTCTCTTCAGATCAGGATATAGAATATGATGAGGCTATGAATAAGTTTTATAATTCAAAAGTCTTTGAAAAACTTCAGGATAAAGAAACCGGTTTATATATGGAAAGTTCAAGATACGTATATGATCTTTTTAAAGATGAGATAAATTTCGGGCGTATTGTTCAAGCGGAAATATAAGGTTTATGACATATTTTTAATCAGAATACGGAAACGAGACTGGATGATAAGGCGACAAAGTATATCCGAATGGTACTTGTGTGTTGAGAATTGCAGGTGGCGGTATGAATATAGAAGCTTATGATGCGGAAGCTTTGAGGAGCATTGTTCGATTACTTGAATATGAAAATAGGATTTTAAAAGACAAATTGAAAAAAGAAAATATTCCATATGATGAGATCAATCCTTTTGAAGAGACGATAGAAAATGCAGAAGAGTATGATCTCGACCAAGGAGCGCGTATTGTACATCCTACGTTTATTACAGAGAAGATGGCGATACGCTTCTTTTCTATGTTTTGGGGAAGAGAGGATGTTTATGCCAGGCGCGGTAAGAATGGCGGCTATTTTCCACAATGTGATAATAGATGGGATGTTAAACTTTGTCCGAAACAGCGTGGAGAAAAGATATTCTGCGATGAGTGTGAAAATAAAAAATGGACAAAACTGGACGTGAAGAAAATCGTTGGACATCTGCTGGGATATAAAGAAGATGGTTCGGACGTAATCGGTATATATCCGTTGTTGTCGGATGGGACATGCAGATTTATCGTGTTTGATTTTGATAATCATGAAAAAGGTGCAGAAGCAACAGATTTTGCCAACGTGGATAGTGAATGGCAATCTGATTGCACTGCCATTGCAGGGACAGGCGCTTAAAAATGGAAACAGTGCATTTGTAGATGGAAATTGGAACGCTTATCCTGATCAATGGGATATTTTGTTTAATAGGACAGAAAAACTCAGTATAGAGGATATTGAAAAATATATGGCAAAGTGGCAGGCAGAATTAGCGGAAAGCAAAGGAAAGCTTGCTCTGATACGCTCCAACAGAACAGAAGCAGGTTCATCATCTGGATTTTGTGGCACAAGCTGTCCTCGAATGGCAAGGTCAAGGATTTTGGATTTTGCCTTCGAAGCAAGTTCCCTAATAGCTACTTTCCCGATTTCAATATTATCAACCGTATACATCACTTCATTAAGGCGTTGACTCATACGTTTTTGCTCACTATATGGCGGTAACGGAATAAGAATAGAATTCATATTATCCTGCGTCATTTTAGGTTGAGCAGAGCCAGTTACATATTTTTCCAAACTAATTGCATTGATATAAAAACAAAGATATTCCAAAATAAATTTGTCAGTAGCATCGATGCAATGAGCATGATTGTTTACCCAATATTGTCCTTCGGCAAAAAAGGCAATCGGTTTGCTACGTGTCACAAGATTCGCTCCATCTTCACCTATAAGCAAAAGTCGTTCATCGAAAATGTATTTATCAATTTTATCAATCTTGCCTGAAGCTCCATAATAATCATAGATTTTAGCAACATCCGTTCGTTGAGATGACGATAGGGGTTTTCGCTCGCTATCACGATTAATTGTTATGGCAGAAAATCTTGTCCACGCCCACCCCTTCGGCAGCTCAAATGGTATCTCCTCCTCAATACATTTCACACTTCCATCGGCGAACTTCTCATAATGCAAACTATAGAATGTTTTAGAATACTTTTTACAGAGCAAGATCCACCCCGTATTACCATATCGCAATTTCGCGCATATTCTTATTCGGAGTATGTCCTTGATGGAGAGCATTCCCATACCTGCTAATTGGCTTCGCAACAAAAATTATATTTTGGATAAATGCCGCTATATGATTTCAGAGATAAAATCGTATGTCTGTTTTTTCCTTCAAATGACAAATTTACACGAAGAGCTACTGTGACATTTTGGTAAACTTAAGATATTTTTATGGGTATGGGGTGTCCCCGTCAAAAAGAAACTCATGAGATGACATGGAGAGAAAATCGATAATGTTAAACATAGGTGGATCTTGCTCTGCAAAAAAATAAAAGAAATATGGAATTCAACCCTGTAAAAGAGTTCATTTTCCTTTCGTTATATAGAGGGAGATTCAAAATACTTAAAAAATGAAGTGAAGTATAGGACTATTTCAGTAGGTATTTTCATAGTAATGGACAAAGAGAAAAGGGAGGTGGGAGCACCTCTATGAAGAAACAAAAATTGAATTATCGTTTTCACAATCCGAATACTGCGGAAGTGACCGCCAATTACATATTAAAAGTATTTATTGAGGTGAATGCGAAGAAAGTTGACCGAGTTATGCAGGAGGTAGCTGAAAGGAATATGGAAGAGGACAAGCATGAGGAAAAATAAAAGGTTTGGGAGTACAGGTTTACTTGTGGTCTTGATGGAAAAAGGGGAAACTGATGAATAAGAAGTTGCGATTTTGAAGGGAGACCTTGTTTATTATGAGAAAAGAATTTGATATTTCACAGTTCGATAAATATAGAGAAGATAACAGAAGAGAAGTAAAGAAAGCGAATGGAGGATTGCCGATCTCGTTATAGGACACATATTCTTCTTTTGCAAACTGTTATGGCGGTGTTATTATTCTAGGGATTAAAGAGGAAAAAGATGGGAGCTGGCAAACAACCGGATTGCAAAATGAATCGAAATTGTGTAAAGATTTTTGGGATACGATTAATAACC
>OLRL01000868.1_pt1 | contig 14753 bp, 15 predicted proteins | sample 1643201 | NCBI WGS metagenome assembly OLRL01 (sample SAMEA3136649, study PRJEB25190) | human gut metagenome | biome: human gut; feature: human-associated habitat; material: faeces | place: Austria | collected 2013
TTGTGCAGGCTTTTTTCATTTAAAAGTTTGATAAAGATCGAACTTTCCTATAAAGTAAAAAAACGTGATATTACACAAGGCTTTTCCTGTTCCTTCCTTTTTTCCGTACAAAACACCGAAAAAAATCCGGCAGCACGCACCATGCAGCCATACCGGTTCCGATGAATCAGGCACCGTATTCCCTCAGAATATTTTCCAGAGCAGCCGCGCTGCTTGTATGGCAGCGGCATACAGGAATTGCTTTTCTCTTTGCCTGTTCTACTGCACAGTTTACCATTTTATGGGAAACCGTACTTGTAAAAAGAATCAGAAGATCCGGCGCGCCGATCTTCTTTTTCATCGCACCTTTTTCTTTTGCAAAAACCTTCGCTTTCCACCCGTATCCTTTACAAATATCCTCATACTGACATACCATTCTTTCATTTCCGCCTACAATCACAACGCTCATATTCACCTCTCCTTTTGCTTCTGCATCCAAAAGTTTCTTATCGCTAACTTCAGTTTTAAATTATAAGTTAGCCTTCGCTAACCTTGTTTCAACAATTTACCACACCTTTTCCCCTGTGTCAACATTTTTTTATATTTAACATTTCATGCACATACAGCTAATCCGGTCTTTTGAACTCTTTTACCTCACATACTGTCAAAACTCCATCTTTTACAGAAAACCTGATGTCCTGATCTCCGAAAGGCATTCCGTAAATCCGCTCCGGGTCGTTCTGGTATCCCGGTCTTGGATCCTCTTTTAAAACCGCAAGCACCGCCTCTCTTTTTTCCTGTGGGATTTTAAAAAGCAATTCTTCTGAAATGTTCACGGTCAGACTGTGTTCCTTTGTCTCTTTTGTAAAACCGCCCTCTGCGTCAGGATGACAGTCTGTCTCAACGTACGGCTTAATATCGTAGACAGGCGTTCCGTCCATAAGGTCTGCCCCTGAAATATGAAGAACCGGACCGAGTTCCTGATTCATTTCAATTTTTTCCAGTTTTACGCTGGAAAGCCCGATGGGATTTGGCCGAAAGGGGGATCGTGTGGCAAAGACGCCTTTTCGCACGTTTCCGCCAAGACGGGGCGGGCGTACTGTTGGAGACCAGCCCTTATCCGCCGCCTCCGAAAATTCCCATAAAAGCCAGATGTGGCTGAATTCTTCCAGTCCCCGGAATACATCAGGATTTCGGTACTCCGGTTCCATAACGACCATAGCCTTTAACGCCTCCACCCTTCCGCTCTGTCTGGGAATCCCGAATTTTACAGGGAAATCACTTTTTACACGGGCAATTATTTTCATGCGCTGTTCTCCTTTTCACTTTTTTATATACTTTTTCCATAAATCATGGTATGATTATAACACGTTATTGTTCTAAAGGAGAAAAAATATGTTAGAGCTGATAAAAAATATCAACGGCGCAGTGAACAATTTTATCTGGGGTGTTCCTGCCATGATCTGTATTATCGGCGTTGGTCTTTATCTAAGTATCGGCACACGCTTTATTCAGATCCGAAAATTCCCCTATGCAATTAAGACAACCATCGGAAGGATCTTCAGTAAAAAAGATTCCTCAGACGGCACCATGACGCCATTCCAGGCAGTCTGTACTGCCCTTGCCGCAACAGTGGGCACAGGAAACATTGCCGGAGTTGCAGGCGCTATTGCCATCGGAGGACCAGGCGCCGTATTCTGGATGTGGGTTTCCGCATTTCTCGGAATGTGCACCAAATTTTCAGAGGTAACCCTTGCCGTCCATTTCCGTGAAAGAAATGCCCACGGCGATTATGTGGGCGGTCCCATGTACTACATAAAAAACGGACTTTCCAAAAACTGGCACTGGCTGGCTGTTCTCTTCTCCGTTTTCGGCGTCCTCACTGTTTTCGGAACAGGAAACGCCACACAGGTAAACACTATCACTACAGCCATCAATACCGCACTTTTAAATTTCAACCTGATTTCACCGGATTCTGTCAAAACCGTAAATCTGGTACTCGGGATCGCCATTGCGGTAATCGTAGGACTTGTCCTTTTAGGGGGCGTCAAACGGATCGGAAGAGTGACAGAAAAACTCGTTCCTTTTATGGCAGTCCTCTACATCGGACTTTCTCTCGGCGTTGTTCTTTTAAATATTGAAAATGTTCCTTCTGTATTCGCCTCCATTATCCACGGAGCCTTCAATCCCTCCGCAGTAACCGGCGGTATTGTGGGAAGCTTCTTCCTCAGCATGAAAAAAGGCGTATCAAGAGGTATTTTTTCAAATGAGGCAGGTCTTGGTACCGGCTCCATCGCACACGCCTGTGCAGATACGAAAGAGCCTGTAAAACAGGGGCTTTTCGGTATTTTTGAAGTATTTGCAGATACGATCGTTATCTGTACACTGACTGCTCTTGTAATTCTTGTAAGCGGCGTTTCTGTTCCATATGGAGCAGACGCAGGCGCAGAACTTACGATTTCCGGATTTACCGCCACTTACGGAAACTGGGTATCCATTTTCACAGCCGTTGCCATGTGCTGCTTTGCTTTTTCCACGATCATCGGCTGGGGACTCTACGGTGCGAGATGTATTGAATTTCTTTTCTCCGTAAAAGTGATCCGCCCGTTTATGATCGTGTATTCTCTTGTTGCCATTCTTGGTGCAACTATGGATCTCGGGCTTCTCTGGAGTATTGCAGAGACCTTTAACGGACTGATGTCCATTCCAAACCTGATCGCCCTGTTCCTTCTCTCCGGAACAGTCGTAAAACTTGTAAAAGAATATTTTAATAAATAACAGAAAAAGAAGAATCCTTCCGTCAGACAGAAGTGATTCTTCTTTTTTATGCTTTACTCTGCGTCTTTTCTTAAAATTTCTTTTGGAGGCTCGATTTCATTTGCGATCGTATGCTCCGTAAGTTCTGACAATAATCTGATTTTTTTATTGATCAGAGGGCGCATACAGTTTGGTACGTGTTCCTGGTGGGCTCTGTGGATTGCCACGCACTCTTTGCAGTTTCCATGATAACGACAGGCTTTTTTGCAGGGACAGTGGTCTTTTTCCTTATATTCCTCCCGAAACTCTGCTGCAAATTCTTCCTGAAGGCGAAGTCCCTCCTGTCTGTTTCCTTTATGAAACTGTTCCATTTCTTCTTTTTCTTTAGAATTGCCATCGATTATCATTACCTGCTCCTCCTATGTATTTTCTTACTCAAGAGATAAAATCCATTTGGCTGCATTTTCCTGGTTCAGAGAATTTTTCAGCACACATACGTAAGCCTCGTCATATACAAGACCGTAATCTTCTATAAATTCCTGATCTGTGATGATCACGCAGTCTCCGTTTTCATATCCGGCAAATTTTTTATAATCCTCTCCCAGAACAGTTCCCATATTTTCCAGAATTCCCTTCCTGCTTTCCGTCTTATACATGGATTCCGGCATGATCATAACGTCGAGCGTGCCTGCCTGCATCTGTGTCATAAACGCCATCTGGGATCTGTACTCAAAGTCTTTTCCTTCCTGATCTGTGGCAAAATTACCAATAATAGAAACCGAATCATACTTTCCTTCTTTTCCAAGCACCTTTCGGATTTCTTCCTGTCTTTCTGTAAAATCCTGCGTCATGGTATTTACGGCAACTACAGAAAGCACGTTTTCTATTTTTGCGTGTTCATACCAGTTATAACCGCCTACGGCTGCTGCGATCACACCGACGATCAGAATGGGAACCCATTTGTAATACATGAAAAAATATTCCATTTTTTTCTTAAATCCCATTCCCTGCAGCTTTTCCTTTTCCAGAAGACGCTTCTCTTTTGCAGTCATGTCCACAAGACTTTTTTTATGTTCCTTTTTCTCTTCTTTGCGATCCTCCTCATTCAGATACATTCTTGCTATGCTGTTCTGAGGCACCGCATTTTTTTCTTTTTCCTCTTCCCCCGTTTTTTTCTGCTGTTCTTCCGCCATAAAATCTCCTACTTTAAAAATCCGCTGATAATCTGTTCTTCTGCTTCTGCCTCTGTAAGACCAAGAGTCATAAGCTTAATCAACTGCTCTCCCGCTATTTTTCCGATGGCAGCCTCATGGATCAGGGCAGCGTCTACATGGTTTGCCGAAAGCTCCGGTATTGCGCTTATTCTGGCATCGTCCATAATGATCGCATCGCACTCTGTATGTCCGTTACATCTGTTATTTCCACAGATATGAGATTCAAACAGCTGGTAGGAATCATCTCTTGCAACAGAACGGGACACTACGTTTGCAGAACAGTCCTCCCCGTCAAGCTGCACATCAAAATGACTCTCTGCTTTCTGTGTTCCGTGAGTCATAAGACGTTCCATTACCACAAGCTTTGCTCCGTCCTTTAAATGCGCCTTGTTTCCCCTGTTTGTGGAGTCCACGCCGCGGATCTGAGCAGTATCCATCTCCATAAAACTGTCCTCACCGAGATAGATTTCCGTCACAGGGTTCATGATGCGTTCCCCTTTTCCATCGCCGCTTCCATAATGCTTTTCCACATATTTAATATGTGCATTTTTTTCCACAAAAAAGCGATGGATCCCGTCATGGCGGCTTGCCGCATCTCCGCTGTTATGAATGCCGCAGCCTGCTATGATCGTAACGTCTGCGCCCTCTCCGATATAAAAATCGTTGTACACAACCTCCTCAAGACCGGACTGGCTTAAAATAACGGGAATATGCACACTCTCATGCTTTGTTCCCGGTTTAATGTGGATCTCTATACCGCTTTTATCTTCCTTTGTGACAATCTGAATGTTTTCTGTGCAGCCTCTTTCCACGCTTGCGCCGTTCGCCCTTATGTTATATGCTCCTGCCGGAATTTCGTGCAGTCCGGATACTGCCTCCAGTAAATCTTTCTGTATTGTGTCCATACTGCCCCTCCTATTTCTCCCCGGTTAATTTTTTACAGCCCATTGCCGCTGCGTTTGCAGTTCCAAGAAGCTTTGGCATCATTTCTTCTTTTGTGCCTTTTTCTCTCAGCTCTCCGTCCGCAATTAAAAGGATTTCATCTGCAATGTCAAGAATGCGCTCCTGGTGAGAAATGATCAAAATAGAGCCGTGGAGCTGACTGTGCATTTCCTCAAACACCTGGATCAGATTCTGGAAGCTCCATAAATCGATTCCAGCCTCCGGTTCATCAAAAACAGAGACTCTTGTTTTTCTTGCCATGATCGTGGCAATCTCAATTCGTTTGATCTCACCTCCTGAAAGGCTTCCATTTACTTCTCTCTTTATATAATCCTTTGCACAGAGCCCTACCTTTGAAAGATACTGACAGGCGTCTGTCACGGAAATTTCTTTTCCTGCTGCAAGGCGGATCAGATCAAAAACTGTCACTCCCTTAAAACGGACCGGTTGCTGGAAAGCGTAGCTGATTCCCAATTTTGCTCTGTCTGTAATACTCATATCTGTAATATCCTGTCCGTCCCAGAGGATCTGGCCTGAGGTCGGCTTCTCAATACCTGCGATAATTTTTGCAAGCGTAGATTTTCCTCCTCCGTTCGGCCCTGTGATAACTACAAATTTATTGTCCTCCAGTGTCATACTTACATCTTTTAAGATTCCCTTTTCTTTCTGATTCCTTGACCTCTCGTCCGGAACCTGGAAGGAAATATTCCTTAATTCCAGCATGATGTAACCTCCATCTATTGTATACTCATTTCATGATAATGCAGGAACTGCCTGCTCCGGCAATCCCTGCATTATCATAGCACACTTTTCCTTTTATGAACAGGGGATTGCTTCTGTTTTTCTGTGTAAAACCTGTGAACAGCGCTTCTGTGCACTCCTTTTATCAATACTGCAAGAGCCGTTGTCAAAAAAGCGGTAAGAAGAGGATAAAGCCACAAATATACCGTATTCTTTTCCACTCCGATCAAAACTGCCCCTTTCTTTACCACATCGGATACTGCCAGATGAAAAAGGTAAATAAAAAAGGAATATTTGACGCCGATCTCTGAAAGAAAGGACGGCGCTTTTTCTCCTTCTTTTATAATCCCCAAGAAAAACAGGCTGAATGTCAGAATAACGGAACCTGCAAAAAGCTCCATCTGTCCCAGAAGGAAGTATTCCCCCACAGACATGACAAGCCCCAGAATCATTCCCACATATACGACTCTGCTTTTTAAATATTTTTTTAAGTGCTCCTGCCTCCTGTGTATCCAGTAGCCTGCCATAAAGAAAGGAAAGCCTGTGTATAAGTAATTGCGAAATTCCATGACCCTGTATTCCTTTCCCGTAAATACAGCCGCCTCTTCCATATAAAAATGACAGAGCAGAAGAACCGGGATCAGAAATCCCGCAGGCTTTTGTACGCGCAGCTTTTCCACCAGCCAAAATAAAACATAACAGTATAAAAGAGCGGGCAGAAACCAGAGATGCCACTTTATATCTGTCGTATTGTTGTAATACAGAAAATTCCTGATATTTTCTTTCTCAAAAAGTTCCTGAAACCATAAAACCGGCGATTTTCCTTCTATTATATGCCAAATCCACTGCCACACAAGATAAAATCCGAACGAGGTAACGCATAAGAAAAACGTATGCCTGATTTTTCCCGGAATGCGCGCTCCTGCATTTTTGTCTTTTCTCCAGCAAAAATACCCGGAAATCATAAAGAAAAAAGGAACTGCAAATCTTGCAGCCGCATTAAAAATATCCCCTGTCACTCCCGGAAAGTGAAGGTGAAGAAACACCACCATATAGGCCGCCGCTGCCTTTTCTGCATCTAACACATGATTTCTCATAAAATCCTGAAATTTCCTCTCTGTTTTTCAGGGTAGTATAACAGAGGATTTTTTTCATGTCAATGTTCAGGACGCCTGAGGCTTTAACCAGGAACTGTCAAGACGGGCAAGAAGCCTAGCATTGTGATACGCCATTTTTAAAGTCAGGCAGGTTCTTCCAAGATACCTGGAACCGTCCGCCGTTTTCATGCAAGCCAGCGCAAGATCCGGTTTTCCCGGGCTTTGCAGACAGATGGGGATCAAAAGCTGAATGCCGTGATTATAATACTGAGGAATAGCAGTTTTATAATCTGCTTCCAGCATACGCCTCGTCTGTTTTAACGCCCCGTCAAAAAGCTGTACTCTCATGGTGCTGTTCCTTACTCTCTCCGGAAGGCGGCCTGCATTTTCTTCTTCCCCGAATATGTGCTCATACTGAGGAACAACAGGAATGGACGTATCAAATACAAGCTCGGACGGGTCTTTTACGTACTGAGCTTTTTCCGGAAGCTTTACAGATTTCATTTTCAGAAGATGATACTCTGTATAAAATCCTTCCAGAAACCATTTCTGTCTCCCCGGTATGAGATTTGGCACAAAATAAGCATAAATAGGCTGATAATAATAATTAAATAATCCTGTATTAAACACTGCGTATTTTTCTTCTTCCAGAACCTTTTTCTCCTCGTACAGCCTTCGAAATGTCTGTTCCAGATACCCTTTTAATATTCCGTTATCCTCCGCCTCTCCAAAACTCCATTTTTCCGGCGCCATTCTCGCAAGGCACTGAATCTGGCGATTATAATTTCCGCAATATGTGAAATCAAATAAATTCATGGGAAACCTCCTGTTTTCCGTATCTTTGAGACAAGTGTCCCTTCTATATTATTGTATTGTTTTTTCAGCGGGAAAGAACCTTTGATTTCTCTGTTGCTTCTTCTCTCTCTTCCTTCTATAATATAGAACTATAACAGAAGAACTTTATTTTCAGACAGGGAGTTTACTATGAAAAAAGACGGTTATTATTCTTCCGGCGAATTTGCCAGAATGGCACACGTTACCCTGCGGACCATCCGCTATTACGACAAGCAGGATATTTTAAAACCCTCCTTTGTGACAGAGGCAGGGGCGCGGTTTTATACAGACGAAGACTTTGCCCGGCTTCAGCAGATCCTTCTCCTGAAATATCTCGGTTTTTCCCTTGATGACATACGCGAAATGACGATTGACGATTCCGATTATCATTTTATGCTCAATTCCCTGAATATTCAGCTTAAACTTGTAAAAGATAAAATCGAGCAGATGCAGCTTGTGGAAAAAGCCATTGAAGATACTGCCAGCGCCATACAGACAGAGCACACAATCGACTGGAGCAATATGCTGAACCTGATCCACCTTACAAATATGGAAAAAAGCATGAAAAATCAGTATCAGAACGCTTCCAATATCTCGGCGCGGATCAGCCTTCACAGCCTGTATTCCCAGAATAAGGAGGGCTGGTTTCCCTGGATTTACAGACAGTGTGAAATCCACCCTTCCATGAGGATCCTGGAAGCGGGCTGCGGGGACGGGGCATTATGGACGGAAAATCTTGCCCGGCTTCCGGAAAAAATCTCTGTGACACTTTCAGACATATCGGAGGGAATGCTCCGCGATGCCAGAAGAGCGGTCGGCGCTTCTGACAGGCGTTTTTCCTACCGGAGATTTGACTGTGCAAAAATCCCTTTTGAAACTGCCTCCTTCGATCTTGTGATCGCCAACCATGTCCTTTTTTACTGTGAAAATCTCCCCTCCGTATGCAGGGAAATTAAGCGGGTGCTAAAGCCGGGGGGACGGTTTATCTGCAGCACCTACGGAAAGAGCCATATGCAGGAAGTCAGCAGTCTTGTACAGAGCTTTGACGAACGGATCGTTTTATCTGCCGATAAATTATACGAAAAATTCGGACGGGAAAACGGAGCGGAAATCCTTTCCCCTTTCTTTTCAGAAGTAAGCTGGATTTCTTACGAGGATTCTCTTTTTATTCCCGAGGCAGAACCGCTGATTTCCTATATTCTCTCCTGCCACGGAAATCAGAATCAGTACATTCTGGATCACTATAAGGAATTTCGCTCTTTTGTATCTAAAAAAACAAAAAACGGCTTTTCTGTTACAAAGGACGCCGGTATTTTTCTTTGTGCAAATTAACCAAATTTTACAAATTTATTAAAAAACGCTTGAAGGTAACCTAAGGTTACCTTTTATAATGCAATTACAACATAAGGAATCGCAGAAAGACAAATATAATTGTGAAAGGAGTTATTATGAAAGGAATCATTTTAGCGGGAGGCTCAGGAACACGCCTTTATCCTCTGACTATGGTCACATCAAAGCAGCTTCTCCCCATCTACGACAAACCAATGATTTATTATCCCATGTCCGTTCTCATGAACGCAGGCATCCGCGATATTTTAATCATTTCCACACCGCAGGATACGCCGCGTTTCCAGGAGCTTTTAGGAGACGGTCACCAGTTTGGCGTAAACTTAACTTACGCGGTACAGCCAAGCCCGGACGGGCTTGCACAGGCTTTTATCATCGGAGAGGAATTTATCGGAAACGACACTGTGGCTATGGTTCTTGGCGACAATATTTTCGCAGGACATGGTCTGAAAAACCGACTGAAAACAGCCGTAAAAAATGCGGAATCCGGAAAAGGCGCAACTGTATTCGGCTATTACGTAGACGACCCGGAGCGTTTTGGAATTGTGGAGTTTGACAAAACAGGAAAAGCTGTCTCCATCGAGGAAAAACCGGAGCAGCCAAAGAGCAACTACTGCGTCACAGGCCTTTACTTCTACGACAACCGCGTAGTGGAGTATGCCAAAAACTTAAAGCCGAGCGCAAGAGGAGAGCTTGAGATCACAGATCTGAACCGGATTTATCTGGAAAACAACGAGCTGAACGTGGAGCTTTTAGGACAGGGCTTTACCTGGCTTGACACAGGCACACACGAAAGTCTTGTGGAGGCTACAAACTTTGTAAAGACAATGGAAAGCCATCAGCACAGAAAAATTGCCTGCCTTGAGGAAATTGCCTACTTAAACGGCTGGATCACAAAAGAAGACGTATTAAAGGTATATGAGATTCTGAAAAAGAATCAGTACGGACAGTATTTAAAAGACGTTCTGGACGGAAAATATCTGGACATCTTACATTAAACGCTCATAAAGAAAAGGAGATTTTTACATGAATATTATTGTGACCGGCGGCGCCGGATTTATTGGAAGCAACTTTATTTTCCATATGTTAAACAAATACCCGGATTACCGCATTGTGTGCCTTGACTGCCTCACATACGCGGGAAATCTTTCCACACTTGCACCTGTTATGGACAATCCGAACTTCCGCTTCGTAAAAGAAAGCATCACAGACAGAGAAGCTGTTTACCGTCTCTTTGAAGAAGAACACCCGGATATGGTTGTAAACTTTGCGGCAGAAAGCCATGTAGACCGCTCCATTGAAAACCCGGAGGTTTTCCTTGATACAAACATTAAAGGTACTGCTGTTCTTATGGACGCCTGCCGCAAATACGGCATTCAGCGTTACCATCAGGTTTCCACTGACGAGGTTTACGGCGATCTTCCCCTTGACCGCCCTGACCTTTTCTTTACAGAGGAGACACCGATCCACACAAGCAGCCCGTACAGCTCCTCAAAAGCAGGCGCTGACCTTCTTGTTCTCGCTTACCACAGAACATACGGACTTCCTGTTACCATCAGCCGCTGCTCCAACAACTACGGTCCGTACCATTTCCCGGAAAAACTGATTCCGCTGATGATCCTCAACGCATTGGCGGGGAAGCCGTTGCCGGTTTACGGCAATGGGCAACAGATCCGTGACTGGTTGTATGTAGAAGATCACGCCAGGGCGCTCTATTGTGTGGCGACAACGGGCGCGGTGGGAGAAACCTATAATATCGGTGGCCATAACGAGCGTAAAAATCTGGAGGTTGTCGAAACGGTTTGCAGCCTGTTGGAAGAGCTGGCACCGCAAAAGCCGCAGGGTATCGCGCAGTACCGCGACTTGATCGCTTTTGTGGACGATCGCCCGGGTCATGATTTGCGTTATGCCATTGACGCGTCGAAAATTGCGCGTGAACTAGGCTGGATGCCGCAAGAAACGTTTGAAAGCGGAATGCGCAAAACCGTGCAGTGGTATCTGGCTAATCAGGCATGGTGGAAACCCGTGCAGGACGGCAGTTACCAGGGCGAACGTTTAGGTCTGAAGGGCTAACAGCCTGGTTTTGGCTCCCGGAGGAGACAACGCATGAAAGGTATCATTCTGGCGGGTGGCTCAGGTACTCGCCTGTATCCCATTACGCGGGGCGTATCGAAGCAACTATTGCCCATTTACGATAAGCCGATGATTTACTACCCGTTATCAGTATTAATGCTGGCGGGAATTCGCGAAATCCTGATTATCACTACACCGGAAGATAAAGGCTATTTCCAACGCTTACTGGGCGATGGATCTGAGTTCGGCATTGAATTGCACTATGCTGAGCAACCCAGTCCGGATGGATTAGCACAGGCATTTATCATTGGTGAAACGTTCCTTAACGGTGAACCATCATGTCTGGTGTTAGGAGACAATATCTTCTTTGGTCAGGGATTCAGTCCAAAACTGCGTCACGTAGCCGCCAGAATGCAAGGCGCGACGGTGTTTGGTTACCAGGTGATGGATCCTGAACGTTTTGGTGTCGTGGAGTTTGACGACAATTTTCGAGCTATCTCGCTGGAAGAGAAGCCGAAAGCACCAAAATCCAACTGGGCAGTGACTGGTCTCTATTTCTATGACAGCAAGGTGGTGGAATATGCAAAACGCGTAAAACCTTCTGAGCGTGGGGAGCGGGAGATTACGTCTATCAACCAGATGTATCTTGATGACGGACATCTGACGGTTGAATTGCTTGGGCGTGGCTTTGCCTGGCTGGATACCGGTACGCACGACAGTCTTATCGAAGCGAGCACGTTTGTGCAGACGGTGGAAAAACGTCAGGGCTTTAAAATAGCCTGTCTGGAAGAAATCGCCTGGCGTAACGGTTGGCTGGATGACGAAGGCGTGAAGCGTGCTGCCAGTTCACTGGCCAAAACGGGTTATGGTCAATACCTGCTGGAGCTGCTCCGTGCTCGTCCGCGCCAGTATTGAGCCGCTTAGCTGGGAAAATACGTTCTTTGGCGTGAATAGCGCCATTGTGCGTTTTGACCAACACGCGCCGGTTCTGACTGCGGATGTGTTGCAGCCCTGGTCGCGGGTACAGGCAAAAATTCCTGCCGCCAATACCCAGGAATTAGACGCCCTGCAACAGTTGGGCTTCTCACTGGTTGAAGGTGAAGTGGATTTTGTGCTGCCGGTGACGTGTGCGTATGGCGACCTCGGTGCGCAGGTCGCACAAACTACGGATATCCCTGCATTACGCCAACTGGCAGGACAGGCGTTCGCGCAAAGTCGTTTTCGCGCCCCGTGGTATGCCGCAGATGCCAGCGCGCGTTTTTACGCGCAGTGGATTGAAAACGCGGTGCTGGGGACGTTTGATCATCAATGCCTCATTTTTCGTAAACCGACTGGTGAGATTCGTGGCTATGTCTCGCTGCGTGAACTGAATGCGACCGAGGCGCGAATTGGCCTGCTGGCCGGGCGTGGGGCGGGAGCAGAACTGATGCAGGCTGCCCTTTGCTGGGCGCAGGCTCGCGGTAAAACAACATTGCGCGTGGCGACCCAAATGGGCAATACCGCCGCGCTTAAACGCTATATACACAGTGGTGCGAATGTGGAAAGCACCGCGTATTGGTTATACAGGTGACACGATGATTCCATTTAACGCACCGCCGGTGGTGGGCACTGAACTCGATTACATGCAGTCTGCGATGAACAGCGGCAAGCTGTGTGGCGACGGTGGTTTTACCCGTCGCTGCCAACAGTGGCTGGAACAGCATTTTGGCAGCGAGAAAGTATTGCTGACGCCTTCCTGCACAGCATCGCTTGAGATGGCGGCATTGCTGCTGGATATCCAGCCTGACGATGAAGTCATTATGCCGAGCTATACGTTTGTTTCCACGGCCAATGCTTTCGTGCTGCGCGGTGCGAAAATTGTCTTTGTTGATATCCGCCCGGATACCATGAACATTGACGAAACGCTGATTGAAGCGGCGATCACCGACAAGACCCGCGCTATCGTTCCGGTGCATTACGCGGGCGTAGCCTGTGAAATGGATACCATCATGGCGCTGGCGACCAAACATAACCTGTTTGTCGTGGAAGATGCGGCCCAGGGCGTCATGTCGACTTACAAAGGTCGGGCGCTGGGGACGATTGGTCACATCGGTTGCTTTAGCTTCCATGAGACCAAAAACTATACCGCAGGCGGTGAAGGTGGTGCGACGCTGATTAATGATAAAAAATTAGTCGAACGTGCAGAGATCATCCGTGAAAAAGGAACTAACCGCAGCCAGTTTTTCCGCGGTCAGGTGGATAAGTATACCTGGCGTGATATTGGCTCCAGCTATCTGATGTCCGATCTGCAGGCTGCCTATCTGTGGGCGCAACTGGAAGCGGCTGACCGTATTAACCAGCAGCGTCTGGCGCTGTGGCAGAACTACTATGATGCTCTCGAACCGCTGGCGCGTGCCGGACGTATCGAGCTACCTTCTGTCCCGGACGGCTGCGTGCAAAACGCCCATATGTTTTATATCAAGCTGCGCGATATCGACGATCGCACGGCGTTGATTAACTTCTTGAAAGAAGCTGAAATTATGGCGGTGTTCCACTATATCCCGCTACATGATTGTCCGGCTGGCGATAAATTCGGCGTATTTGCCGGTGTTGATCGTTTCACCACTAAAGAGAGCGAGCGTCTGCTGCGCTTGCCGCTGTTTTACAACCTGTCGCCAGTAAACCAGCGAACGGTCATTTCGACCTTACTCAACTACTTCGCCTGATATGTCGCTTGCTAAAGCGTCCTTATGGACGGCAGCCAGTACGCTGGTAAAAATTGGTGCAGGATTGCTGGTCGTGAAGCTGCTGGCGGTGTCGTTTGGCCCGGCAGGTGTGGGGCAGGCGGGTAACTTCCGCCAGATGGTCACCGTGCTTGGTGTCCTGGCGGGGGCCGGCATTTTCAACGGCGTCACGAAATATGTTGCGCAGCACCATGACGATCCGACCCAGCTCCGTAAGGTAGTCGGTACATCTTCCGCGATGGTGCTGGGATTCTCTACGCTGATGGCGGTGATTTTTCTGCTGGCGGCCGCGCCAATCAGTCAGGGATTGTTTGGCCATACTCATTATCAGGGGCTGGTAAGACTGGTTGCGCTGGTGCAGATGGGTATTGCCTGGGCGAACCTGCTGCTGGCGTTGATGAAGGGCTTTCGCGATGCGGCGGGTAACGCGCTGTCGCTGATTGTGGGTAGCCTGGTGGGCGTAGTGGCTTATTATGGCTGTTATCGCCTGGGAGGGTATGAAGGCGCTTTGCTGGGTCTGGCGTTAGTGCCCGCGTTGGTCGTTATCCCCGCTGCTATTATGCTGATTAAGCGTGGGGCAATTCCCCTGCATTACCTGAAACCCTCGTGGGATAACGGTCTGGCTGGACAGCTAAGCAAGTTTACCCTGATGGCGCTGATTACCTCCGTAACGCTGCCTGTGGCATACGTGATGATGCGAAACCTGCTGGCGGCGCAGTACAGTTGGGATGATGTGGGGATTTGGCAGGGAGTAAGCAGTATCTCTGATGCTTATCTGCAATTCATTACCGCCTCTTTCAGCGTTTACTTGCTTCCGACGTTGTCTCGACTGACCGAAAAGCGCGACATTACGCGCGAGGTGGTTAAGTCGCTGAAGTTCGTGTTACCGGCGGTTGCCGCTGCGAGCTTTACTGTTTGGTTGCTGCGTGATTTTGCGATCTGGCTGCTTTTCTCCGCAAAATTCACCGCCATGCGCGATCTGTTTGCCTGGCAACTGGTCGGCGATGTACTGAAAGTAGGGGCGTATGTCTTTGGGTATCTGGTGA
>OLRL01000878.1_pt1 | contig 14497 bp, 14 predicted proteins | sample 1643201 | NCBI WGS metagenome assembly OLRL01 (sample SAMEA3136649, study PRJEB25190) | human gut metagenome | biome: human gut; feature: human-associated habitat; material: faeces | place: Austria | collected 2013
AGGAAGAACTGACCTTGGGAGATATGATTGCATCACCAACAAACATAGAAGAGGATTGTATAGAGCGCTTAGACCGTGAAGCTATGGGGCGTGAATTGTGGATTGCGGTAGATCAGTTACCGGGAGATTGTCCGGTAGTAATCCGGAAGAGATACAAAGAACGCTTTACGATGAAAGAAGTCGGAGAAGATTTGCAAGTTAGTGTGGAAAAGGTTAGAAAAGTAGAAAGGTGAGCAATGCGACTTTTGAGACTTCCGAATCGTTGTGGAAAGTTCCGTAGATATTATGAGGAATATTTGGCAGCGGCTCCGGTGATTCGTGTTGGAATACAGAGTTTTAACAGAACATGGATGAGTGCAACGGAATTAGCTGCTATAAGAAATTATGAGCGCAGCAGGAGTATAGATGATGAGTTAAATGCTATCTTGAAGGAAGCTGATGCAGAATTGAAAGCTATGGGATGCGGAACGTATTTATTTAATTAGAATATGCAACACCGTGTTGGAAAATGTTGGAGCAGATCACAACGCACATCCTTGTAAATCCTTGTCAAAACAATAAAAAATAAGAGGGAATAATATCGACAAAATAGTATCTCTGCACGAAGTAAGCAGAGTGGCAGCAGGACAATAATAGCTATGTTGTTTTGCATTGCTTGTATGCTTGTGATTTTATGATATAGAATCAATTTGAATATGTTAGGTTATTGAAAGTATTACATAAATGTGTAAGAGTCTTAAAAAGAAAAATAGAATGGGTATGTGGATGCGTAAAAGAAAAGGTAGACACACCCCATTCAATTCTCTAAGAAATATTTTACGGTGGAGAACGGGCATGTGGGGATGACTACGGAGATATTTACACGCGCGCGAGGGTACGGGTGATATTCTGTCACTATAAAAGAACATAGTTATATTTGCAATGATCTAAAAGAGTGGAAATACTTCTACATGGTAATGGGAAAAGGAACAAAAAAAGGAAGCCTAAAGCAATAGACTCCCCCGGTGTTTCGTGTGAACTTTCAGACAATCCCACCACACCGACGCCCCACCTTTACGTGTAAAACATTCCCAAATCAGGTTTTGAAAAGGTATCAAGCAATTTCGGCACCCTAAAAAGAGTATCATGCGTTAGGAATCACGCTCCATAGTCTCTTTAATGGCGCGAACAACAAAGGCGTTCATGCTTTCTCCTTGATTGTCTGCATGAGCCTTGATGATTGCTTTTTCTCCTTTTGGAACACGAATGCGAATATCTTCTACGGATTCTGAAAGATATTTTTTAGCTGCTTTCGCTTGCGATTCGGTATATCGAGTTTTCTTTTTTTCAGACATAAAATTCACCTCTTTTGATTTTGTTGTTACGGCAAATAAAAACTTAAGAGAATCTTTTCCACCTTACAATGGTATTGTAGCATATTGTAAATATATGTGTCCATAGAAAATATGAACAAAAATATGAATCTATGTGTACATATAAATTGGTGATTATGTCAATAGACAATTCTATGTGCCCATAGTATAATATAAGTAAGTTAAGAGAGAGGAAAACATAAGCGAAGGGTGAAAACGAAGTGGCGAAAACGTACCGGAGACACCAACGTAACAACGGGAAAGGGAAAGCAAAGGAACATGAAGTTGCCGAGATCGGTTTAAAACCTTCCGTGGCTTAGGGGCGAACCTCAAAAGAAAGGAGATACACAAATGCAATATGATTTAAGCCACATTATGAAAAGAGCGTGGGAGATTTTCAGAAAAGAAAATATGCAGTTTGCTGAAGCACTTCACAGAGCGTGGTTATCAGCAAAAGCGAGATTCTTAAATGCAAAGAGAATTGAAGATGCCAAAGAGAGCGCAGGCATTTTTATCAAATATATTTTATATCCGGAACATATTCTTGTGGTGATGCCGGTGTATGGGAAAGTGCGTATTCCGTATCAAGGTATTGTGAATATGAAAGAAACCCATAATCCGATTTCTTCCGCAGCTCCATCTCTTGACCGAATTCAAATTGACTATGTGATTCAGGGAAGGCATGACATGATTTTGATTTCACCGAAGAGAAAAAGACATTTTATGGAAAGAGTGGAGGAAAAAAGAAGAAAGTCTGAATAATGGAAAAAATATGGAAATAAAATGGAAACAACGGTTGCAAAATGGAATTTCTCAAGGTATAATATGAGAAAAGAAGCATTAAAAGGATGTGAATGGCATGACGTTGGAAGAATTGAAGAAGAAAAAGAAGGAACATGGGTTTACAAATGAGCAGATTGCAGAAATGTCCAAAGTTCCTCTTGGAACAGTGCAGAAGATATTCGCAGGGATTACAGAATCGCCAAGATATGAGACGCTTCGTGCGTTAGAAAAAGCTTTCGACGTGACAACTGTAAATGAAATACGAGAAGCGGTCACTTATGACAGAAAACAGCAGGGAGAATTCCGCCTTGATGATTACTATGCGCTTCCAGAAGAACAGAGGGCTGAGTTGATCGATGGTGTACTTTATGATATGAGTGCGCCGACATCGGTACATCAATTATTGAGCGGACAGTTATATGTGAGATTGATGGAGTATGTGCAGAAGAACAAAGGAGAATGCGTTCCTTTGTATGCACCGATTGATGTACAGCTCGATCAAGATGATAAGACAATGGTGCAGCCGGATGTGATGGTCCTTTGTGATAAAAGTAAAATAGTCAATCGATGTGTGTGTGGAGCGCCGGATTTGGTGATCGAGATATTATCTCAGTCTACGCGAAAAAAGGATATGGTTACGAAACTGCACAAATATGCAGACGCAGGAGTGAAAGAGTATTGGATGATTGATGCTGACAAGAAAAAAGTGATCGTGTATGATTTTGCGCATGAAGAGTATATGAAGCTTTATGGATTTGATTCGAAAGTTCCGGTAGGGATTTTTGAAGGCGCATGTGAAATCGACTTTCACGCAATCTATGAATATGTAAAGTTTTTATATGAATCATAAAGGAGGGTGAAAGGATGGCTGAATTTATGAAGGGACATATAGGAACGGCGGTTTGCTTGATATTGGGAGTTTTCACATTGATTGTTGCGTTGTTTTTCTTAATCGGCCAAGAGAAAAGCGCTCGCTTTATTAGTGGATTCAGTACTATGCCAAAAGAAGAGCAGGCGAAGTATGACAAAAAGAAGATGAGCAAGGATATGTATATCCTTTTTCAACAGCTTACTTTGATTGCTCTATGTGGCGGAATTTGCAGCCTGTGGGAGCAAAAGATTGTGTTCCTGTTTGGCATATTGTGGTTGATTCGTTTTTTCAGAGAAGTACATTTGGATAATGAAAAAGCATTTGGGAAATACCGGAAGGAGTGATATTTTGAAATTATACAGTAAGAAATATATGTTGGACTATCCGATTGCAGTTACACCAATGGGAGAGATCAATGGATATCGTGTAAGACCGGGCATGTTTGATATAAATGGGGCGACAGCGTTGGCAGATGGTGTGAACTTTACGATTCATACACATTGTGGGACAAGCTGTGAGTTGCTGTTGTTCCATAGAAATGAAGAAGAACCGTATGCGGTTTTACCATTTCCGGAGGCGTATAAGATTGGTGATGTGTACTCCATGATCGTATTTGGATTGAATATTGAGGAATTTGAATATGCTTATCGGATTGATGGACCATATGATCCGGAAAAAGGACTTCTGTTTGATAAAAATAAAGTCCTTCTAGATCCTTATGCAAGAGCGGTCAGCGGGCAAAAAGTATGGGGGGAAAGTGCGATCAATGCTTACCATGCAAGAGTAGTACATGATACTTTTGACTGGGAAGATATGGAACAATCAAAGAGGGAAATGAGTGATCTTGTTATCTATGAACTTCATGTCAGAGGATTTACACAGCACACTTCTTCCGGCGTAAAGCATAAAGGAACTTTTGCAGGGCTCATGGAGAAAATTCCATATTTGAAAGAGTTGGGGATCAATGCGGTAGAATTGATGCCTATTTTTGAATTTGATGAGCTGATGAATTGCCGAGAAGTAGACGGGAAAAAATTGCTGGAATATTGGGGATATAATACGGTAAGCTTTTTTGCGCCGAACACGAGTTATGCTTCTACAGAAGAATACAATCAAGAAGGAACAGAATTGAAAGAGCTGATCAAAGAATTACATAACAACGGGATTGAAGTAATACTGGATGTGGTATTCAACCATACAGCAGAAGGAAATGAAAAAGGACCAACATTTTCTTTTAAAGGAATCGATAATAATGTGTACTATATGTTGACTCCAGATGGAAATTACTATAATTTTAGTGGTTGCGGAAATACATTGAACTGCAATCATCCGATTGTGAGACAGATGATTTTGGAATGTCTCAGATACTGGACGGTAAATTACAGAGTCGATGGATTTCGATTTGATCTGGCAAGTATTTTGGGAAGGAATATTGATGGTTCTCCGATGAATAATCCGCCTCTTTTGAAAATATTGTCTTTTGATCCCGTTTTAAGCAATGTTAAATTGATTGCGGAAGCATGGGATGCCAGTGGAATGTATCAAGTTGGAAGTTTTCCAGCAAGTAGACGTTGGGCAGAGTGGAATGGAAGGTATCGGGATGCGATACGTTCGTTCTTAAAAGGGGAGTGCTGGGAAGCATGGAACGCAGCGTGGAGTATATCCGGTTCGGGAGATCTTTATGGTAGATATGATACAGCGGGAAATAAGACGTATGCAGGATATAATTCTTGTGTCAATTTTTTGACTTGTCATGATGGATTTACACTGTATGACCTCTATTCGTATAATGAAAAGCATAATGAAATGAATGGTTGGCATAATACAGATGGTTCCAATGATAATCGGAGTTGGAATTGCGGGATAGAAGGGGAAACAGATGATCCGGAAGTACTAAAGCTTCGATATCGTATGATTCGAAATGCTTGTGCAATTTTGATGTGTAGCCGTGGAACACCGATGTTTTTAGCAGGAGATGAGTTTGGAAATACGAAATATGGAAATAACAATTCTTATTGTCAGGACAATGAAATATCTTGGGTAGATTGGAGCCGTTTAGAAAAAAACAGGGATTTATTTGAATTTTTTAAGTTTATGATAGCATATCGATTTAAACACCCGATTATTCGGAAAAAACTTCCGGATGCGGTATGTGGAATGGACGGGTTGCATACCCATGATATTCATGCAGATAAATTGACGATACCGAAAGAAGCAAGAACATTTGGAGTGAGTTTTGCCGGATATGACCGCGAAAAAGGGAGAGATGATCTTGTCTATATTGCGGTTAATACGTATTGGGAAGATGTGGCAATTACTTTGCCGGATACGCGGAATGCGGGAATCTGGCATCTGAGTGTAAACACCTATGGTGATGGACAAGGAAGGTATTTTTATCACGAAGGCGAAGAGGCGAGAATTGACGGAGAATTCATTATGAGACCAAGGTCAGTAGCGATTTTTACAGTCAGAGGCTATCAGATATAATAAATTTTGTGAAAGATGATATTGACGGAAATTCTTTAGAATGTTACTATAAATAGTGCTCGAAGGGGAGAAGAAACACAAAATATAGGTGTTTTATATAAGGGACTGCGTAGATTTATTATAAGAAGATATAGAACGGAAAGGGAAGGCATTTATGATCAAAGTTGTGAAAAAAGATGGAACAAAAGAAGAATTTAACGTGCAGAAGGTTGTAATTGCGGTAAATAAATCTGCCTATCGCGCACTGATCAAGTTTACGGATGAAGAATTAGACTACATTTGTCAATTCGTAGAAAATGCTGTGCATAATATGGGGATTCAGGAGATTCAGATTGCGCAGATGCATAATGTGGTAGAAGGAGCTCTTGAGAAGGTGAACCCGATTGTTGCAAAAAGTTATCGGGATTATCGAAACTATAAACAAGATTTTGTACAGATGCTGGATGAGGTTTATAAGAAAAGTCAGTCCATCATGTACATTGGAGATAAGGAAAATAGTAATACAGACAGCGCTCTTGTTTCTACGAAGAGAAGTTTGATTTTTAATGAATTAAATAAAGAACTATATAAGAAGTTTTTCCTTACAGTCGAAGAGATTCAAGCGATTCGTGAGGGGTATATCTATATCCATGACATGTCTGCAAGAAGGGATACGATGAATTGCTGTTTGTTTGATGTGAAGAATGTATTGAGCGGCGGTTTTGAGATGGGAAATCTTTGGTATAATGAGCCAAAGACACTGGATGTTGCGTTTGACGTAATCGGTGATATTGTGCTGAGTGCGGCAAGTCAGCAGTACGGTGGATTTACTGTACCGAGTGTGGATGATATTTTGGAACCTTATGCAGAAAAATCACACAAAATGTTACTTCAGAAATACAAGGAACTGGGACTTTCTGATGAAAAAGCGGAAGCGATTGCATGGAAAGATTTGGAAAAAGAGATGGAACAAGGTTTCCAGGGTTGGGAATACAAATTTAATTCCGTATCATCAAGCCGAGGTGATTATCCTTTTATCACGGTGACTTCCGGAATCAATACGAGTAAATATGGAAAACTTGCAACAATTAAAATGTTGGAAGTGCGCAAAAATGGCCAGGGAAAGGAAGGACATAAAAAACCGGTATTGTTCCCTAAAATTGTATTTTTATATGACGAGAATCTTCATGGTCCGGGTAAACCGCTGGAAGACGTGTTTGAAGCCGGAATTGAATGTTCAAGAAAAACAATGTATCCGGATTGGTTAAGTCTGACAGGAAAAGGATATGTGGCAAGTATGTACAAACAGTACGGCGCTATTGTAAGTCCGATGGGTTGTCGTGCGTTTTTATCCCCTTGGTATGAAAGAGGTGGAATGAATCCGGCAGATGAGAAGGATAAACCTGTATTTGTTGGAAGATTTAATATCGGAGCGGTAAGCTTGCATTTACCAATGATTTATGCAAAATCAAAACAGGAAAATAAGGATTTCTTTGAAGTGTTAGATTACTATTTACAATTGATTCGTCAGCTTCATATTCGAACTTATGAGTACCTTGGAGAGATGAAAGCATCTACGAACCCTCTTGCATATTGCGAAGGTGGTTTTTATGGTGGGAAATTAGGAATTCACGATAAGATCAAGCCTCTTCTTAAGTCTGCAACGGCATCGTTTGGTATTACAGCTTTGAATGAGCTCCAGCAGCTTCATAATAAAAAATCCATTGCAGAAGATGGAGCATTTGCAATCAAAACAATGGAGTTTATTAATAAAAGAGTGAATGAGTTTAAGAAAGAAGATGGACATCTTTACGCAATTTACGGAACTCCGGCAGAGAATCTCTGTGGTGTACAGGTACAGCAGTTCCGCAAGAAATATGGTATTGTAGAGAATGTGTCCGATAGGGAATATGTAAGTAACAGTTTCCATTGTCATGTGACAGAGGACATCACTCCAATTGAGAAGCAGGATTTGGAAGCCAGATTTTGGGATTTGTGTAATGGCGGTAAGATTCAGTATGTAAAATACCCAATTAATTATAATATAGAGGCGATTAAATCATTGGTTCGACGTGCAATGGATATGGGATTTTACGAAGGAGTGAATTTATCGTTGGCGTATTGCGATGATTGTGGTCATGAGGAGCTTGCAATGGATGTTTGTCCGAATTGCGGAAGTAAGAATCTGACTAAAATTGATCGTATGAATGGATATTTGTCCTATTCCCGTGTGAAAGGTGATACACGTTTGAACGATGCGAAGATGGCAGAAATCGCAGAAAGGAAGAGTATGTAGTATGCGATATCATAATATTACAAAGGATGATATGTTAAATGGAGATGGACTTCGTGTGGTATTGTGGGTAGCAGGATGCAATCATTGTTGTAAGGAATGTCATAATCCGATTACTTGGGATCCAAATGGAGGTTTGGAATTCGATGCTGTGGCAAAGGAAGAGATTTTTGCGGAGTTAGAGAAAGACTATGTAAGTGGGATTACTTTTAGTGGGGGGGATCCGTTACATATAAATAATGCGTATGAAGTGGCAGAACTTGCAAAAGAGATTAAGGAAACTTTTCCAAAGAAAACGATATGGTTATATACCGGCGCAAAATGGGAAGAAATCTGCAGAATGGATTTGATGGAATATGTAGATGTTCTTGTAGATGGAGAGTTTGAATGTGATAAAAAGGACGCCAATCTTCATTGGAAAGGCAGCGCCAATCAAAGAGTAATAGATGTAAAGGAGACATTGAAGACGGGAACTGTCGTGCTTCATGCATAGAAGACGACAAAGTTTTTCGGATATTCATAGGATAAAATAAAATGAAGAGAATTGCAAAATTTCATAAAGTAAGTTATGAGCAGTTTAAAGAAGGCTGGGTAGATACATTTGGAAAGGCAGAGGAAAGTAAACTGCAGGAGATTTATGATAATATCAAGTTGCCGAAAAGAGCAACATCGGGATCGGCAGGATATGATTTTTATGCTCCGGTTTCGTTTGTAATCGCTCCGGGGGAGACGCTTAAAATACCAACAGGAATTCGTGTGGAGATGGAAGAAAATTGGGTGCTGAAATGCTATCCGAGAAGTGGACTTGGATTCAAATATAGACTTCAGTTGAATAACACAGTTGGAATCATTGATAGCGATTATTTCTATTCTGATAATGAAGGGCATATTTTTGCAAAGCTTACAAATGATACCAATGAGGGAAAGACAGTAGAGCTTGCGGAAGGAACCGGATTCATGCAGGGGATTTTTGTAGAATATGGAATTACATTTGATGATGATGTAACAAGCGTACGAAACGGTGGGTTAGGTAGTACGACAAAATAAAAAAAGTGAATTCAGAAGATGACTTGATATCATCTCTGAATTCATTTTTTTTATAACAGAATAGTAGAATATTTTCCATCAAAATGGCAATTCTAAAATTGTATATTAGGAAAAAAATTGGAGGAAAATATGGCAGAAAAAATAACAACCAGAAGGGTTATGAGTTCTTTGGAACAAAATATTGCATTTATGAATCGAATGCTTCCCGTAGAGAAAAGTTTCGATCTGATAAGAAGGGAAATCATAATTGGAGGGAAAAAAAGTGCATTTTATTTTGTAGATGGATTTACAAAAGATGATACCATGCAAAAGTTGATGACTTCTATTATGGGAATCAATCCATATGATATGCCGGAGGATGCAACTGCATTTTCACAGCAATGTATTCCGTATGTAGAAGTTGATATTCTGGGAGACTTTGATACTATATTAAAAAATGTTCTTTCCGGGATTTCATGTTTTTTTATAGATGGGTATGAAGCTTGTATTGCGGTTGACTGTCGAACATATCCTGCGAGAAGTGTAGAGGAACCGGATAAGGATAAATCACTTCGTGGTTCGAGAGATGGTTTTGTTGAGACGGTAGTATTTAATACGGCTTTGATGAGAAGACGTATTCGTGATCCCCATCTTGTAATGGAGATGTTGGATATTGGTTCGAGTTCGCGGTCTGACGTGGTAGTGTCGTATATGTCGGACAGAGTAGATCAGGAGCTTTTGCAAAATGTGATGGGGAGATTAAAAGCGATTGAAGTTGGCGATCTGCGTATGAATCAACAAAGTCTTGCGGAGGAATTGTTCAAAAGAAAATGGTTCAATCCATTTCCAAAATTCAAATTTACAGAACGCCCGGATACGGCAGCCGCTTGTTTGCTGGAAGGAAAAATCGTCATTCTTGTGGATAATTCTCCATCAGCGATGATACTTCCAACTTCCATTTTTGATATGATAGAAGAAGCGAATGATTATTATTTCCCAACGGTAACAAATGTGTATTTAAAAATTACAAGGGCGTTGATCACAATAGCGACAGTATTTGCGACGCCTCTTTTTCTCCTGTTTATGCTGAATCCGCAATGGCTTCCGAAAGCATTTGAATTTGTATTGATTCAAGATGTTCAGAATATTCCGTTAATATATCAGCTTTTGATTCTGGAATTGTCAATTGACGGTTTGCGATTGGCTGCAATGAATACTCCGAGTATGTTAAGTACTCCTCTGAGTGTAATCGCTGGTATTGTCATGGGAGAATTTGCAGTAAAGTCGGGCTGGTTCAACTCCGAAGTCATGTTATATATGGCGTTTGTTGCAGTTTCAAATTATACGCAGCCTAATTTTGAACTAGGGTATGCGTTGAAATTTATGCGACTCATTTTGCTTGTATTGACAGCGATGTTTAATTGGTTTGGTTTTTTAGTGGGAACTGTAATCTGCATTCTGTCTATTGCTTTTAATAAAACACTATCAGGAAGAAGTTATTTGAATGTCAAACTAAATTAAAACTATGAATTGCTTTTTGTACTGAAAAGGAGTAAAATGTGCGTATCTATATTCAGGAGGTACAAAAAAGGTGAAGGAATTTGTAATTACAACAGATAGTACAGTAGATTTATCCAAAGAGTTTTTAGAAGAAAAAGATGTTACAGTATTGTCTTTATCTTATATTCTCGATGGAGTAACATATAAAGATATGGATGGATTAACGGGAAAGGAGTTCTTTGACAAGCTTCGGAATGGATCGCTTCCAACAACTTCTCAGATTAATCCGGAAGAAGCAAGAGCAATATTTGAACCGCTTGTAAAAGAAGGAAAAGACATTCTTCACATTGCATTTTCTTCAGGTCTTAGTGGAACTTACAATAGTTGTCGCATTGCAGCAGAAGATCTGATGGAAGACTATCCTGATGCAAAAGTAATTGTGATTGACAGTCTTTGCGCATCCATGGGAGAGGGATTGTTATTATATAAAGCAATTGAATTGAAAGAGCAAGGGAAAACGATGCTGGAGATTGCTGAGTGGTTGGAAGAAAACAAACTTCATATTTGTCATAATGTGACGGTCGATGACTTGTTTCATCTCCACCGTGGCGGACGTATTTCAAAAGCAACCGCTGTTTTAGGAACTATGGTAAAAATAAAACCGATTATTCACATGAATAATGAAGGAAAACTTATAGTGATTGGGAAAGAAAGAGGACGTAAAAAATCAATTACCCATTTAGTAGATCGAATGGAAAAGCAGATGGGAGATTACGATAATAGTACATGCATGATTACACATGGGGATTGTGAAGAGGACGCATTGTACTTGAAGTCTCTTTTGGAAGAACGCTTTGGAACAAAGAAAGTCATTATTCATGGGATTGGTTCGGTAATTGGAAGTCATACAGGTCCGGGAGTTCTTGCTGTGTTCTTTATGGGGAATGAAAGATAAATGAAAGCGAAGCAATAAAAAGCTCCCTAAGAAATTAAGAAGTGTTTATCTTGATTTCTTGGGGAGATTTTGATTTTAGATTACAAACCAGCCCATTGCATTAGCAACAGAACTTGCAAGGATCGCTACAAGGAAGATTGGTGCGACCCATTTGATCATAATTGTAAATAATTTTTCGGATTTAAAGGTACCATCACTTTCTTTGACTTCATCGATGATAGTTTTTGGTTTGATTACATATCCAACAAAAACGCAAGTAAAGAACGCTGCAATTGGCATCAAAACACTATTGCTTAAGAAGTCAAAGGTATCCAAAATTGACATTCCAATAAATTTGATATGATCCCATGCTCCAAATCCTAAGGAAGATGGAATTCCCATAAGAAGAGCAAGTACCGTTACGAACAATACAGTAATGTTGCGATTCCATTTGAATTTATCCATTATGATAGAAACGATAGTTTCCATCAAAGAGATTGCCGAAGTAAGAGCGGCAAAAAATACCAGAATAAAAAATGCAGTTCCGATCAAACCGCCCATTGGCATACTGTTAAATACCTTTGGAAGCGTAACAAACATAAGCCCAGGTCCTTGATTTAAGCTTTCAGCAGTACCTCCTGAAAAGGCAAAGACTCCTGGAATGATCATAAGACCTGCTAAAAATGCAATTGCAGTATCGAAGATTTCGATTTGGCGGACAGATTGTTCCAGGTTATTTTCTTTTTTCATATAGGAACCATACGTAATCATGATTCCCATGGCAAGAGACATGGAATAAAAAAGCTGCCCCATTGCTGCAAGAATCGTTTTCACAGAAAAATGTTCCAGACTTGGTTTTAAATAATAAGCAACACCTTCCATTGCTCCGTCAACGGTAAGACCATAACCCGCAATGAAAATCGTTAACAACACTAAAACCGGCATCATAAATTTACTGACAGTTTCAATTCCCTTATCAACTCCAAGGAATACAATTACGGCGGTTAAAAGGATAAACAAAGCAAACCAACCGATTGGTTCGGTAGTAGAACTGATAAAAGAGGAAAAATAGGTATCATTGGCTGCAGATTTTACCCCACCACTTACAAATGTGGCAAAATACTTGATGACCCAACCACCGATTACACTATAATAAGGGAAGATAATGATTGGGATAAATGCACAAAGGACTCCGAGAAAACCGAATCGATGATCCAGTTTTTTGAAAGCTCCTATAGCGCTTAGCCCGGTTTTCCTTCCGATCGCAATTTCAGCGAGCATTAGAGTAAATCCAAAGGTTATTGCTAAAATTAAGTAGACAAGTAAAAATGTTCCTCCGCCATAACGGGCAGCAAGATATGGAAAACGCCAAATGTTTCCAAGTCCTACAGCAGACCCGGCAGCAGCGAGGACAAAGCCGATTTTACTTGAAAAGTTACTTCTGTTTGACATAAAAAGCCCCTCCTCATATGTATTATAGAATGTACATAATTATTACATAGCGTAGAGACAAAAGCAAGGAAAAACCGTAATAGAATTTTAACAAAAGATGAACATTTTTTAAGAAAGTATTGCAAGCGTTGACGAAATGTAGTATATATAGTTATATACGAGAAATAGGGAAAACTATAAAATTTGTATATTTAGATTCAAAAATAACCGATTAAGGGGGACTATATTTGATGAAAAAATTTGGAAAAGCTCTTGTTGTAGCTGCAATTACAAGTTCGTTAGTTGTTATGCCGTTATCAGCAGCTCCGGATGTGGAAGCGATTAAAAAAGAAAAAGAGCAGACACAGCAGGCGATTAATAGTACGAATAATCAGCTTACACAGTTGCTTACAGAGTTCGAAATGTTAAAGGGGGATATTCGAAATCAAGAAGCTGCAATTAAAAAAGCAGATAAGGATTTGAAAGCCGCACAGAAAAAAGAACAAAAACAATACGAAGAAATGGTAATCCGTATCAAATATATGTATGAAAAAGGTGAAGGAAGTGAAGTGGCTGCACTTCTTGGGGCTGAAAGTTTTGGAGAACTTTTGAACCGAGCTGAATACATTCAAAATGTACATACATATGATAGAGAAAAATTGGAAGAATTCGCAAAAGTCAAAGAAGAAGTTGCAAACTTGAAATCTGGACTTGAGGCAGAGAAAAAAGAGATGGAAGCTTTGGCAGATGTCTATTCAGCAGAGGAGAAGAGTTTAAAATCGACACTCTCAGAGATGAAAAATCAGATGAAAGACTTCGATGCTCAGCTTGCAGAGGCGAAGAGACAGGCGGAAGAGGAAGCAAGAAGAATTGCTGAAGAAGCAGAACGAATTGAGCAAGAACAGCTACAACAATCTCAGAATTCACAGAATCAGTCAGATGATAAGAATGAAGGGACATCACAAAATGATGAGTCTAAACCGTCAGAGAACAAACCTTCAGAAAATAAGCCGAATAAGCCGGAAAACAAACCATCTGAAAATAAGCCGGACAAGCCGGAAAACAAACCATCTGAAAATAAGCCAAGTAAACCAAATAAACCAAGCAAACCAGATGAAGATGACAAAGATGAAGAGTCAACAAGTAAACCATCGAATACATCAAAGGGAAAACAGATTGCAAAAACAGGTTTGAAATATGTAGGAAATCCTTATGTATATGGTGGAAACAGCTTGACAAATGGAATTGATTGTTCCGGATTTACAAAACAGATTCATGCGTTATGTGGAATCTCAGGGCTTCCGCGTACATCAAGTGCACAGAGAAGTGGAGGAAAGGCGGTTACAGGTGGACTTTCCAATGCACTTCCAGGTGATGTGATCTGTTATAGTGGACATGTTGCGATCTACATCGGTGGAGGTCAGATTGTTCATGCATCAAATCCGGCTCCTTATCCAAAGGGAGGAATTAAAACAGGTTCAGCTTCTTATCGTTCTATTTTAGCGATTCGAAGATATTGGTAGTTTATTGAAAAGTATAAGACACAGCAAGAAGTACATTCTTGCTGTGTTTTTGTATAGGTGAAATATGAGGAGATTTGCATATGAAACAGTGGGGAGATTCGGAGAAAATAACGGGAAAAGGACTTGCGTGAAAAAAAATTATATGATACAATATTCACGTTGCAAAAAAACACGTATGTGGTGAGCCTTAATGGTGCCGTCTTTAACGCAGGCGGTGTTAAGGAGTAGAAGCATACGGAAGTAAAAAACCAAATGGAGGAAAAAAACATGAGCGTTATTTCAATGAAACAGCTTTTAGAAGCAGGTGTTCACTTTGGA
>OLRL01000884.1_pt1 | contig 14398 bp, 10 predicted proteins | sample 1643201 | NCBI WGS metagenome assembly OLRL01 (sample SAMEA3136649, study PRJEB25190) | human gut metagenome | biome: human gut; feature: human-associated habitat; material: faeces | place: Austria | collected 2013
TGGAAATGAATATGGGTAAATTCAGTGAGAAACTGGTAGAACTTCTGGAGCTTGCGAAAAAGAAAAAAAACGTACTGGAATATCAGGAGATCAATGATTTCTTTAAAGATCAGCCACTTGATGTGGAGCAGATGGAAAAGGTGTTTGATTTTCTGGAGGCAAGTGGAGTAGATGTTCTTCGTATCACAGAAAATATCGGGGACGATATTATTCTTGATGATGATCTGGAAATTGATGGACTGGAAGATGAGGAAGAGGTAGAGCTTGATAAAATTGATTTATCTGTTCCGGAAGGCGTAAGCATTGAAGATCCGGTACGTATGTATTTAAAGGAGATCGGAAAGGTGAATCTTCTGACAGCCGATGAGGAGACGGAGCTTGCAAAGAGAATGGAGCAGGGAGACGAGGCTGCAAAGAAACGTCTTGCAGAGGCAAACTTGCGTCTTGTAGTAAGCATTGCAAAGAGATATGTGGGAAGAGGCATGCTGTTCCTTGACCTGATCCAGGAGGGAAATCTGGGTCTTATTAAAGCTGTAGAAAAATTTGATTACAGAAAAGGATATAAATTCAGTACGTATGCAACCTGGTGGATCCGTCAGGCAATTACAAGAGCCATTGCAGACCAGGCGAGAACCATTCGTATTCCGGTTCATATGGTAGAGACGATCAACAAGCTGATCCGTGTATCAAGACAGCTTCTTCAGGAGCTGGGAAGAGAGCCGTCTCCGGAAGAAATTGCGGAGGAGATGGACATGTCTGTTGACCGTGTAAGAGAAATCCTTAAAATTTCTCAGGAACCGGTATCTCTGGAAACCCCGATCGGTGAGGAGGAAGACAGCCATCTGGGAGATTTTATCCAGGATGATAATGTTCCTGTTCCGGCGGACGCAGCGGCGTTTACTCTTTTAAAAGAACAGCTTGTAGAAGTGCTGGGAACACTGACAGACAGAGAGCAGAAGGTGCTCCGCCTCCGTTTCGGTCTTGATGACGGAAGAGCAAGAACACTGGAGGAAGTGGGAAAAGAGTTTAATGTAACGAGAGAACGTATCCGTCAGATCGAGGCAAAGGCGCTCAGAAAGCTCCGCCACCCAAGCCGCAGCCGCAAACTGAAGGATTACCTTGATTAAGGAGAAGAATATGCAGTTATCCTTACGCCTCTGTGCCATTGCAGATATGGTGACAGAGGGCAATAAGCTTGTTGATGTGGGATGTGACCACGGGTATCTTCCTGTATATCTGCTTCTTAATAAAAAAATTCCGGGTGCTGTTGCTGCGGATGTAAGAAAAGGCCCTCTGTCCAGGGCAGAGGAGCATATTTTCCAGTATGGTCTTGAGGAATACATAGAAACAAGACTTTCTGACGGACTTTCTGCGATAGCTCCGGGAGAGGGAGATACCCTTGTAATTGCGGGAATGGGCGGTCCTCTCATGGAACGGATCCTCACAGAAGGGAAGACAGTCAGAGAGACGTTTCAGGAAATGATCCTTCAGCCCCAGTCTGATATTCCTCATTTCCGGCATTTTATACGGGAAGAAGGCTGGGAGATTGTAAAAGAAGAAATGATTCTCGAAGATGGAAAATTTTATCCTGTGATGAAGGTGCTTCCCGTAAAAAAAGAGAAAATGGAAAAATGGACAAAGGAAGAGGAGATGTTTGGAAAACATCTCCTTGCTGGGAAGCACCCTGTTCTGAAAAAATATCTGGAAAGAGAGCTTCGTATCCGGAATGAAATTCTGGAGCACCTTTCAAATATTTCAAAAGGGACGGCAGAAGCCCGCATACAGGAAGTAAAGGAGGAAAAGGGGCAGATAGAAGCTGCTCTGAAACAATATGAAAGCATGTGAACTGATTTCGTGGCTGGAAGAAAAGTATTCTCCCTCTTTTGCGGAGGACTGGGATAATGTGGGGCTTTTAGTTGGAAATGATGAGAAAGAGGTGTCTCATGTGTTTCTTGCCCTTGATCTTACGGAAGAGGTTTTAAGTCAGGCGGAACAGGCGGGAGCAGATATGATCATTACCCACCACCCCATGATCTTTTCCGGAATAAAAAAAATAAATAATCATACCTTTACAGGAAGGAAGATCATAAAGCTGATCCAGAAAGACATACTCTATTATGCCATGCACACAAACTATGATATTCTGGGAATGGCAGATTTAAGCGCCGGTTATTTAAAGCTTACAGATACAAAGGTGCTTTCTGTTACAAATAAGGAAGGAGACAAGCCGGAGGGTTTTGGCCGTGTAGGGAAACTTCCGAAAAAAATGTCTCTTCTGGAATGCGCCCGGTATGTGAAAACGTGTAACGGCCTTTCAGACGTCCGCTTTTACGGAAATCCGGACAGGGAAGTCGAAACGGCAGCTATCTGTACCGGATCCGGAAAGAGTATGATAAAAGACGCCATTCGTGCAGGGGCAGATGTGTATGTGACAGGAGACATCGACCATCATACGGGAATTGATGCAGTAGCAGAGGGAATCGCTGTCATTGATGCAGGGCATTACGGAACAGAATATATTTTTGCGGACGCTTTAAAGAAGGTTCTTCTTGAGGCGTTTCCGGAGCTTTCTGTTACGTGCGCAGAGGTGAAAAGCCCGTATACGGTAGTATAAAAGTGCAGCAAAAGGAGGTACTTGATAATGGCAGAACAGAAAATGTGTTGTGTAACAATAGGCGGGGAGAAAAAAGAGTATCCGGCAGGGATTTCCTACTGGGAGATTGCAAAGGAGTATCAGGACAGGGAGGATGCGCCCATTATTCTTGTGACAGTGGGAGGGAAGCTGCGAGAGCTTCACAAGCATCTGAAAAAAGACTGTACGCTTGGATTTGTTACAACGAAAGACGCAATCGGTCATAACGCTTATGTGAGAAGTGCCACCTTTCTTCTTTTAAAGGCCATTTATGATGTGGCAGGAAAGAAGAATCTGGAAAAAACAGTGGTTCATTATGCCCTTGGAAACGGGCTTTACTTTACAATGGAGGGTGGAACTGCTCTTACAGAAGAGTTTCTTTCTTCTGTAAAGCGGAGGATGGAAGAGCTTGTAAAAGCAGAGCTTCCTATTATAAAGAGAAGCGTGGGAACAGATGAGGCGATTGCCCTCTTTCATAAACACCATATGTATGATAAAGAGAAGCTGTTCCGTTACCGCCGTGTTTCAAGAGTGAATATTTACAGCATTGAAAATTTCGAGGATTATTTCTACGGATTTATGGCGTGCCACACGGGATATGTGAAGTATTTTGACCTTCAGCTCTATGATGAAGGGTTTGTGCTGATTCTTCCAAGAAAAGAAACGCCGGATAAACTGGATCCTTTTGTTCCCCAGGACAAGATTTTCTCTGTGCAGAAGGAATCTCAGGAATGGGGAGAGAAAATGGACGTTGCCACAGTAGGCGACTTAAATGACAGACTGACAAGAGAAGGCGTGAGAAGTATCCTTCTGATCCAGGAGGCGCTTCAGGAGGCGAAGATTTCCGATATTGCACAGCAGATAAAGGACAGGGGAAATGTAAAATTTGTAATGATCGCAGGACCTTCCTCTTCCGGGAAGACCAGCTTTTCCCACAGGCTTTCCATTCAGCTTATGGCGCATGGAATGCGTCCTCACCCGATCGCCGTTGACAATTACTTTGTAAACAGAGAGGATACGCCGCTTGATGAGTTCGGGGAGAAAAATTACGAGTGTCTGGAAGCTATTGATGTGGAGCTGTTTAACCAAAATATGCTTGCCCTTCTTTCCGGTGAGGAAGTGGAGCTTCCTGTCTATAATTTTGTGACAGGAAAGCGGGAGTACAAGGGCGATTATATGAAGCTTGGAAAAGAGGACATTCTTGTAATAGAAGGAATCCACGGTTTGAATGACCGTTTAAGCTATGCTCTTCCAAAAGAGAGTAAGTTTAAAATTTATATCAGCGCCCTGACCCAGTTAAATATCGATGAGCACAACCGGATTCCAACAACAGACGGACGTCTGATCAGGCGTATTGTCCGTGATGCAAGAACAAGGGGAACTTCTGCAAAGGAAACGATTGCAAGGTGGCCTTCTGTGAGAAGAGGAGAGGAAGAGAATATTTTCCCGTTCCAGGAGCAGGCGGACGTGATGTTTAACTCGGCGCTTGTATACGAGCTTGCCTGTCTGAAGGTTTATGCAGAGCCGCTTCTTTTTGGAATCGGAAAAGATGAGCCGGAGTATGAGGAGGCAAAACGCCTCTTGAAATTCTTTGATTATTTTGTTCCTGTTCCAAGTGAGGAAGTGCCGAATAATTCTCTTTTGCGGGAATTTATCGGAGGAAGCTGTTTTAATGTGTAAATTCTCTTTACAAGTTCGGGAAAACGTGATAAAATAGCGCTTGCGCAACCAGGTCAGGTAATCGCGGCTGAACGGACGAAAGGGTTCAGACGAGGAAAGTCCGGGCTTCGCAGGGCAGGATGCCGGATAACGTCCGGTGGAGGTGACTCCCAGACCAGTGCAACAGAAATAAACCGCCGGGATTTCCCGGTAAGGGTGGAAAGGCAGTGTAAGAGACTACCGCCGTTCTGGTAACAGACCGGGCACATGTAAACTCCATTCGAAGCAAGACCGAAAAGAAAGCGATACGGCTGCCCGTCGTGCTTTCAGGTGGGTCGCTTGAGCCCTCTGGCAACAAAGGGCCTAGATAGATGATTACCCAATGACATAACCCGGCTTATCGGTCTGATTGCGTATAAAGGCAAATAATAAAAAACATATATAAAATCAGAACCCGGTTCTCCTGCTGTATGGCGAACCGGGTTCTGATTTTTGGATTTTATATTATTTGTTGCGTTTTCCTCTGTATTTCTCTTCACAGTATTTGCATCTGTAAATTTCTTTTTCCTCATCTGCAAGAACGAAGATGTGGTCAAGCTCCTGCTCGATAGAAGTAATGCAGCGCGGATTTTTGCATTTAATCACATTTACCACCTGTTTTGGAAGCTTCAGTTCTTTTTTATCTACGATTTTGGAATCTTTGATAATATTTACGGTAATGTTGTGATCGATAAATCCGAGAATATCAAGGTCAACATCACCGAGAGGACATTCTACTTTGATGATGTCCTTTTTGCCCATTTTGTTGCTGCGGGCGTTTTTGATAATGGCAACGGTACAGTCCAGTTTGTCAAGTTTTAAGTCGTGATAAATCGTCATGGCTTTGCCGGCCTTGATGTGGTCCAGTACATAGCCTTCCTTCAGTGCTCCAACATTTAACATGGCAGTTCCACCTCCAGTAATGTAAGAATCAGCGCCATACGGACATAAACGCCGTACTGTGCCTGTTTAAAATAAGCCGCTCTCGGGTCGGAATCCACTTCTACAGAGATTTCATTTACACGGGGCAGCGGGTGAAGAACGTACATATCTTCTTTTGCAAGGTCCATTTTTGCCTTGTCCAGTATGTAGAAGTCTTTCATGCGCACATAGTCTTCCTCGTTGAAGAAACGTTCTTTCTGTACGCGTGTCATATAGAGAATGTCAAGCTGCGGAAGCGCGTCCTCGAGGCGCTCTACCTCTTCGAATTCTTTGTTATTACGTGTTAATACATCTTCACGGATATAGCTTGGAATACGAAGCTCTTCCGGGGAGATGAGAACAAATTTTACATTGTCATAACGTACTAAAGCCTCAATCAGAGAGTGAACGGTACGTCCGAATTTTAAGTCGCCGCACAGACCGATTGTAATGTTGTCCAGGCGTCCTTTCAGGGAACGGATAGTAAGAAGATCGGTTAAAGTCTGTGTGGGGTGCTGATGACCGCCGTCTCCGGCATTGATAACAGGAATGGAAGAAGCCATAGAAGCGACAAGGGGTGCGCCTTCTTTTGGGTGACGCATAGCGCAGATGTCGGCATAGCAGGAAGTTACGCGAATTGTGTCTGCGACACTCTCGCCTTTTGCGGCAGAACTGGAATCAGCGGAAGAGAAGCCTAAAACTTTACCGCCCAGATTCATCATAGCAGCTTCAAAGCTTAAACGTGTACGTGTGCTTGGCTCATAAAATAAAGTGGCAAGCCGCTTGTCATCGCATGTATGTGCGTATTTTTTTGGATTTTTTTCGATGTCGTTGGCAAGATCAAGGAGTTTGTCAAGCTCTTCTACAGAAAAATCCAATGGACTCATTAAGTGTTTCATGTTATACCTCCGTTTTTTGGTATCAGGGTCTGAAAATCCCTTCTAATCATAATATAATACCTGGTGGCTTTTTTCAAGATGATTTCGCAAGTATTTTTTCAAAAAAGAGACCTGTAAAAAACCACACAGGTGCATAATCAAAACGGATTACACCGTGAAATTGCCAGGGAGAGCTGCTGTAATCCCAGGGGCACATATGGAAGTATTTTAAGATGCTTCCGGAAATATATTCTATGAGAAAAATCCCTCCTGTATAGAGGCTGCCCCGAAGAAGGACAGGAAAGGAGGCGATTTTTTTATATATCGGCTTTATCAGGGCGGCGCAGCCATATATGGGAAACATAAGAAGGGAGCTTTCGCCTGTCATGGTGGCTTCTCCGGAGAGAAGAGAGTGCATTCCTGTCCAGAAAACTTCCAGACACCAGCCGAGAGAGCCGCACAGCAGAAAGTTTCGTTTGAGCATAAGGAATCTCCTTTTATTTTACAAAAATTTAACCTGTTTGTAGTATTGCCAACCTTGAAAAAATAATACAGGTGGGATATAATGACGAAAAGATTTGAAAAAACGGGAGCTAAAAGAAAATGAACTATCAGGAAAGCCGGAAATACATAGAAGATTCCCAGAAATACGGAAGTGTTCTGGGGCTTGATAACATGAGAGAACTTATGGGTCGTCTCGGGAATCCGCAGGATAAACTGAAAATGATCCATGTGGCAGGAACCAACGGGAAGGGTTCGGTAATTGCATATTTATATACTGTGCTGAGAGAGGCAGGATACAGGGTGGGGCGTTATATTTCTCCTACGCTTTATTCTTACAGAGAACGGATGGAGGTTTCCGGGGAAGCGATTTCCAGGGAGGACTTTGCTCTCTGTCTTTCCAGGACGGCGCAGGCGATTTCTCAGATGATAGAGGAAGGTCTGCCTCACCCCACCCCTTTTGAAATTGAAACGGCGGTGGCATTTTTGTTTTTTGAGATGAAAAAATGTGACCTTGTACTTCTTGAAGTGGGGATGGGCGGAAGTCTGGACGCCACAAATATTATAAAGGAGCCGCTTTTATCAGTTCTTGTGTCTGTCAGCATGGACCATATGGGATTTCTTGGAAATACCCTGGGAGAGATCGCAGAGACAAAAGCCGGGATCATAAAAAAAGGCTGTCCCATGATAACGGTACACCAGAAACAGGAGGCGGAGGATGCCATAAAAAACGCATGTGAAATCTGCGGCGTTCCTTACAGAGAGGCTGACGGGGCGCCTGCCCTTGTGACAGAGGAGAGTCCGGAAGGCCAGAGCTTTCTTTATAAAGGGGAGGAGTACCGGATTTCTCTTGGAGGCGTATATCAGAAGGAAAATGCAGTTCTGGCGGTGGAGGCTTTGAACCTTCTTTCAGAACTTGGATTTTCAACTACAGAGGAGCAGAGAAAAGAAGGTCTTCTCCGTACAAGATGGAACGGACGCTTTACTGTTCTTTCAAAAGAACCGCTTTTTATTGTAGACGGGGCGCATAATCCTGCAGCAGCGGATAAAATGGCGTCTTCCATACGACATTATTTTGACGGGAAAAAGATTTACTTTATTATGGGAATGTTCCAGGATAAAGATTACAGAGCAGTGCTTTCAAAAACCTGTCCGTATGCGGAAAAGATTTTTACCATTGAAGCGCCGGATAATCCGAGAGCCCTGCCGGCAGAGGAGCTTGCTCTTGCGGCAAGAGAGTTTCATAAGGACGTACAGGCAATGAAAAGCATTGAGGAAGCGGTAGAGGCAGCGTATTCCTTTGCAGGGGAGGAAGACGTGATCCTCGCCTTTGGTTCCCTTTCTTTTATTGGAATTTTAAGCGAGACAGTAGAAAAACGGAAGGACAGACAGAAAAATGCTTGATTTACAGGAATGCAGAAGAAAAATTGATGAAATAGATGAAGAAATACTGCAGCTTTTTCAGAAACGAATGGAAATTTGCGAAGATGTGGCTGCGTACAAAATAAAAACAGGAAAAAAGGTGCTTGACCCGGAGAGGGAAAGACAGAAAATTGAAACCTTAAAAAGCAGGGCAGACAGTGAATTTAACGCGCTGGGAGTCCAGGAGCTGTTTCAGCAGATCATGGCGATCAGCAGAAAAAGACAGTATCAGCTTCTGGGAGAACAGGGCGCAGAGGACAAAGAAGATTTTCTCTTTGTGAAAAAGCTGCCTCTTAAAAATGCAAACGTGGCGTTTCAGGGAGTGGAAGGTGCCTACAGCTATGCTGCCATGCGGGCATATTTCGGCGAGGAAATAAAAAGCTTTCATGTAAAGACGTGGCGAGATGCTATGGAAGCGGTAAAAAACGGAACAGCAGATTATGCAGTGCTTCCTATTGAAAATTCTACAGCAGGGATTGTGGCGGATATTTACGATCTTTTGACAGAATATCAGCTTTTCATTGAAGGGGAGCAGGTTATCCGTGTGGAGCATGTGCTTCTGGGGCTGCCCGGAACCGAACTTTCTCAGATAAAAAATGTAGTTTCCCATCAGCAGGGGCTTGCCCAGTGTAAAAAATATCTGGAAAATCATCAGGAATGGAACAGGACGGAGGCGGCGAACACAGCGGGAGCTGCCAAAAAAGTAAAAGAAGACGGAGATGCTTCTCAGGCTGCCATCGCAAGCCGGGAAGCGGGCGAGGTGTTCGGGCTTTCCGTTCTTGCGGAAAATATCTGTGAAAATCAGGAAAATTCCACAAGATTTATTATTGTAGGAAAGAAACCGGTGTGCGAGGAGGGCGCGGAAAAAATCAGCGTGTGCTTCGAACTGCCTCATGAGAGCGGAACTCTTTATAATATGCTGTCACACATTATTTATAATGGTCTTAACATGACGAAAATAGAATCACGTCCCATTCCGGGAAAAACGTGGGAGTACCGTTTCTTTGTAGATTTCGAAGGAAATTTAAGAGACAGTGCTGTAAAAAATGCGCTCCGGGGGCTGGAGTCCGAATCCATTCTTCTTCGGATTCTGGGAAATTATGGAAGGAAAAGAGGCGAGGAGCAGTGAATTTAGGAGAGTGTATTCTTTACCGGGATTTTCCGGAAGGAAAAATACTGGAAGATATGGTGTTTCTTATAAATGACTGTGAAAGAGAAGAAATTTCAGAAAATGGAAGAGAGATTTTGTACCGGTGCGTGCACGGACTTGTGGAGATGGCGGGAATGTATGGATTTTCCGGGAATCTCTGGCATAATTATCTCACCTTTCTTCTTGTGAACCATGAAAATGCGTTCAGTATGGCGTGCGAGATAAAAGGACCGGTTTCCGGAAGCGTCAACTGTCTTGCAGAACAGGATTTTTCGTTTTTTAAAAAGCTGTATGAATTTGATTTAAGCCGTCTTGACGGAATATACGGAACCGGGTGCTGTTCTGTGATCTGTAATTATGAAAATGTAGACGGAAGCAGCAAAATGTTTAATTCCCGGATCCGGGACAGGATCTGCAGCATGAGCCAAACCCTGGCGGAAGCTTCTTCTGTGGGGGAATTTAAGGATGATATGGTAGGCTTTTACCGGGATTTCGGAGTGGGAAAGCTTGGCCTTCATAAAGCCTTCCGCATTGAACACGGGGAAAAAGGAGAGGTTGTGATCGCGCCTATTACAAGGATTGCCCATGTGAAATTGGAAGATCTTGTGGGATATGAAATTCCAAAGCAGAAGCTCATTGAAAATACGGAAGCGTTTGTTCAGGGAAGGAAGGCGAACAACTGTCTTCTCTTCGGCGATGCGGGAACGGGAAAATCATCCAGTATCAAGGGGATTTTAAACCGATATTACGAGGACGGGCTTCGTGTGATCGAGGTGTATAAGCATCAGTTCCAGGATTTAAATGAAGTGATCCGTCAGATCAAAAACAGAAATTATAAATTTATTTTATATATGGACGATCTGTCATTTGAGGAATTTGAGATAGAATATAAATATCTGAAGGCTGTGATCGAGGGAGGTCTTGAGAAAAAGCCGGATAATATTTTGATTTATGCCACCAGCAACCGCCGCCATCTTGTGAGAGAGCGGTCAGGCGATAAGCTGGAAATCATGGATGACGATGATCTGCACTCTTCCGATACGGTGCAGGAAAAACTTTCTCTTGTATACCGGTTTGGAGTGCGGATTTATTTCGGGGCGCCAAATAAAAAGGAATTTCAGAATATAGTAAAGGTTCTGGCAGAGCGTCATCACATTTCCATGCCCGAGGAGGAGCTTCTTCTTGAGGCAAATAAATGGGAGCTTTCGCACGGCGGGCTGACAGGACGGACTGCTCAGCAGTTTATTGACTATCTTCTGGGAAAGGGGGAATAAAGAAATATGGCAGTTACAACATTTGCGGCGATCGACGTGGGCTCTTATGAGGTCAGCATGAAGATTTTTGAGCTTTCCAGAAAAGTAGGATTTAAAGAGCTGACAGACATACGATACCGTCTGGAACTGGGGAAGGGTGCGTATTCAAGAGGAAAGCTTGAGAGAGATATGGTAGATGCGCTCTGTGAGATCCTTCTCGATTTTAAACGGGTGATGAAGGAATTTGGAACGGAGGCGTACAGAGCCTGCGCAACCAGCGTTTTCCGGGAACTGAAAAATCCTATTGTGATTTTGGAGCAGGTGTTTCAGAGAACCGGAATCCAGGTGGAAATTTTAAGTAATGCAGAGCAGCATTTTCTTGGATATAAATCCATTGCAGCCATAGAGACAGGATTTAAAAAAATGATCCAGAAGGGAACTGCCATTCTGGACGTGGGAGGCGGAAGCCTGCAAGTTTCCCTTTTTGACAAAGATGCGCTTGTGACCACCCAGAGTCTTAAGATGGGAAGTATGAGGGTTAGGGAACGATTAAAAGAGCTGGAAAAGACATCGAACCATTATGGGCAGCTTGTAGAGGAATTTATCCGAAATGATATTATGAGTTTTCAGCGTCTTTACTTAAAGGACCGGGATATTAAGAATGTGATACTTATGGGGGATTTCCTGACGGATACCATTTTCCAGGAGGAGAGAAGGGACAATATTGTAACGAAAGCGGAGTTTATGAATAAGTATGAGCAGGTGGCGGATATGCCTGTGCAGCAGCTTTCGGAAATGATGGAAATTGACCCGGAATATGCTTCTCTTGTAGTTCCGACTATGGTTATCTGTAAAAACTTTATTGAGGTCTTTAATGCGGAAGCCCTCTGGGCGCCCGGACTTTCTCTTCTTGATGGAATTGCATACGACTTTGCGGAAAAGAAAAAATTTATAAAAAGCGCCCATAATTTTGAGAATGATATTATTGTAGCGTCCAAAAACATTGCAAAACGGTATTCTACAGGGAAAAATCACATTAACGGAACGACGGAGATCGCGCTTGCCATTTTCGACAGTATCAAAAAAGTACACGGAATGGGAGCGAGAGAACGCCTTCTTTTACAGATTGCAGTGCTTCTTCATGATTGCGGGAAGTATATCAGCATGGGAGATGTGTCGGAATGCTCCTACCGGATCATTATGGAAACGGAAATCATCGGTCTTTCCACGAGAGAGCGAAATATTATTGCAAATGTTGTGCGCTATAATACGAAGGAGTTCCGCCATTACGGTACTTATGAAGGCGGCACAACGGCAGACAGAGATAATTATCTTCTGATCGCGAAGCTTACGGCGATTCTCAGGATTGCAAATGCGATGGACAGAAGTCATTATCAGAAGGTGACGGACATAAGAACCGTATTAAAAGAAAGGGAGCTTTCTGTGATCGTGGATTCTCCGAGAGATCTTTCTCTGGAACTTGGCCTTCTGAGAGATAAGGTGGAGTTTTTTGAGGAAGTTTTCGGAATCCATCTTGTGCTGAGACGGAAGAGAAGAATATAGGCAGAAATGTCTGCGGGAGGGAAATATGGATATTAAAAAATTTGAAAAGCCGGAATATTTTGGAAACAGAGAATTGAGCTGGCTGAAATTTAATGACAGAGTATTAAGTGAAGCCCGTGATAAAAGTCTTCCTCTTTTTGAGAGACTGAAATTTTTAAGTATTACCGCGTCGAATCTGGATGAATTTTTTATGGTGCGTGTGGCATCTTTAAAAGACCAGGTTCATGCAGGATATTCAAAAACAGATATTGCAGGACTGACAGCAAAGGAGCAGTTAAAAGAAATCAGCTTCCAGACACATGAGCTTGTGCATATGCAGTATACGACTCTGAACCGTTCTCTTCTCCCGGCTCTTGCAAAGTCGGGAATGCACCTTGTTGTGGAGCATGAGCTTTTAAATAAAGAGCAGGGAGAATTTGTGGACCGGTATTTTGAGGATAATGTGTACCCTGTCCTGACTCCTATGGCAATGGATTCCTCAAGACCGTTTCCGCTTATCCGGAATAAGACATTAAATATTGGCGCCCTGATTTCCAAAAAGGATAAAAAGAAGGGAAAAGAACAACTGGAATTTGCCACTGTGCAGGTTCCGTCTGTTCTTCCGAGAGTAGTACAGATCCCGTCTGTGAAAAAGGGGGACACAACCGTTATTCTTCTGGAGGAAATCATTGAGCGGAATATTGAAAAGCTGTTCTTAAGCTATAACGTAGTCTGCGCACACCCGTACCGTATCATGAGAAATGCAGATCTCACTATCGACGAGGATGAGGCGGAAGATCTTCTTGTGGAAATTCAGAAACAGCTCAAAAAACGCCAGTGGGGCGAGGTGATCCGCCTTGAGGTTCAGGAAAAGACAGATGAGCGTCTTTTGAAAATTCTGAAAACAGAGTTTGAAATTAAAGAGGATGATATTTTCGAAATCAGCGGACCTCTTGATCTTACCATGCTTATGAAGGTTTACGGACAGGAAGGATTCGATCAATACAGGACGCCGAGGTACGTTCCTGCTCCTGTTCCTCAGTTCCGGGAAGAAAAAGACATTTTTAAAGTAATCCGTGAGGGAGACGTATTCCTTCACCACCCGTATATGAGTTTTGATCCTGTGGTGAACTTTGTGCGCCAGGCGGCGAAGGATCCCGATGTTCTTGCCATCAAGCAGACCCTTTATCGTGTCAGCGGAAATTCTCCGATCATCGCGGCGCTTGCCCAGGCAGCGGAAAATGGCAAGCAGGTATCGGTTCTTGTGGAATTAAAGGCTCGTTTTGATGAGGAAAACAATATTGTGTGGGCGAAAAAACTGGAAAAGGCAGGCTGCCATGTTATTTACGGTCTGGTGGGATTAAAAACGCACAGTAAGATCACCCTTGTGGTGCGCCGGGAGGAAACGGGGATCCGCAGATACGTACATCTGGCAACCGGAAATTATAACGATTCCACAGCGAAGCTTTATACAGACTGCGGTATCTTTACTTGTGACGAGCGGTTTGGAGAAGATGCGACGGCTGTCTTTAACATGCTTTCCGGATATTCGGAACCGAAGAAATGGAATAAGCTGATCGTTGCGCCGATCTGGATGAAAGACCGCTTCCTGAAACTGATAGAAAGAGAGGCGGAACACGCAAAGAAGGGAATCCCTGCTTATATTGTAGCGAAAATGAACTCTCTGTGCGATCCTGTGATCATGGCGGCGCTTTATTATGCGTCCTCCTGCGGTGTGCAGATCCATCTTCTTGTTCGCGGAATCTGCTGTCTGAAGGTGGGGATTCCAGGTGTGAGCGAAAATATCCATGTGCGCTCTATCGTGGGAGATTTTCTGGAGCACAGCCGTATTTTTTACTTCCATAACGGAGGAAGCGAAGAGATTTATATGGGAAGCGCAGACTGGATGCCGCGAAATCTTGACCGCCGTGTGGAAATTGTATTTCCGGTGGAAGACGAATCCATTAAAAAAGAACTGGTCCACATTCTGACGCTGGAATTTAAAGATAATGTAAAAGCCCATCTTTTGAAAAGTGACGGAAGCTATGAAAAACAGGATAAACGCGGAAAGACTCTCATCAATTCGCAGATGGAATTTTGCCGCGAAGCAACGGAGCGGGCACAGAAAAAACATACAAAAAAAGAAAAAAGCAGAGTATTTATTCCGGCAGAGCCTGCGGAAGATGTAGAAGAGTAAAAGATAGAAGAAAGGCTGTCTGACGGATTTTCAGGTTGGACGCAAAGGCGTAAATTTACTTAATGTGCAGAAATAAGGTGAATTTGCGCCTTTTGCCTTTTGGTGCTTCAAACAAAAGAAAAGCACCGAGAATTATCTCGATGCTTTAAAACAGCCAGTACGGGAATCGAACCCGTGTTTCCGCCGTGAGAGGGCGGCGTCTTA